>Ga0307507_10000801_pt1 | contig 69500 bp, 24 predicted proteins | sample 7_EM_MG_FD_207223 | JGI IMG/M metagenome (GOLD analysis project Ga0307507, IMG submission 207223) | Populus trichocarpa ectomycorrhiza microbial communities from riparian zone in the Pacific Northwest, United States - 7_EM | ecosystem: Host-associated > Plants > Roots > Unclassified | place... | reverse complement strand
AAAGGTCCTAATAGCTGCCTAATATTAGATATCATTCGTCTAAAATACCACTTTGTTTATAATGTTTTAAACACTCTACCCTCTTAAGGTTTTCTGCTCCTATCTGCGCCCTTTCCCATAATACCGTATAACGTCCCCCTAAAAAGACTCGCTCTGGTTTATTGCTTATAGCTAAAATTAAGAGAATATTAATTGCCATATACGATAACCTTGGCCAATGTTTTCTTTGCTAATCTTAACACCACTATTTAAGCGCTAGCATTTTACTAATATCGTATAGTTCCCCATTACAATAATCTTGGTACTCATCCTAACTTGCTAGTTAAGTATACTTGCCTAGCTTTTAAGCAATCCGATTAAATATATCAAGTTCCTACTCCTAAGGTCTCCTTTTATATAACGGAGGACTTAGAGGAGTAGGAGCTTTTTCCTAGTAGGACTCCTAAAGCTCTTTAACCTTTTTTAATACAGGCTTAACCCACTTTGCTTTCCAGTTTGCCTTAATATACTTTATATAATGGTTTAGATAAAGAATAAGGGCGGCGGCGTAAAGTAGTAAGTCGTCCGTTTTACTATAGTACTTATTAAAGATCTCCTACCCCTTTCTAATTTAAGCGCTAAACTCCTTATTAGAAGCATGTTTAGACTATTATATAGTATTAGTATTATCTAATTTAGAAGAAAGTCTACTTATAAGCGCGGCTTTAAAGTACTAAACAATAATATCCATAGTAAAGAGCACACTATTAATTATTACATAGTTACCTTAAGTCTCTAAAGTTGCTCGGTGGAATGGTTAAAGGAATTCCTTAATTATACAAAGCCGTTTCTAGTCCTCTAGAGAGAGATAGTTTACCTAAAGCGTAGCAAAGTAGTTCTTAGTGTAGGTATTAATAGCTCCCGCCTTTTAATCGGCTACAGCTAGCATTTAAAACCAGCTATTCCATCTTATATGGTTATTAAGTAAAATCATTCTCTCCGCTAGATCTTTAAACTCCTTTATACAACCAGCAGAACTGCAGATGTGTATAATAATATTATAAAGCTTACCAAGTAGTCCCATAACCCAAAAGGTTGCCCATTTCTCCTCTTTATCTACTACCTCTCCTTTTCCTTCTTGTTTATTATACAACTCTAGTTACTTTATTTTAATTAGACCATAAAATAGGAAGGCTTATACGGCTAAATTAATAATATAGCTAGTACAGCGGATCCGCTGATATGTAGAATCCTATTTAATATCCTCCTCTTTCTAGAGATAGGCTTCTACCGTACGATAAAGTATATTATTTAAAGTGGCGTTATCATAAACAATAGACCCAAGCTTTTATATAATACCATAGTCCTTAAGGACTGGGAGAAGAGTGGCAAATTACTCATTTCCGCTATGGTTTGCTACCATACAAAGCGCGAGGAGGGCCTTTAAGCGCTTCTCTTAACTACAGTCAACAAAGTAGGCGCAGATCCCCAGAAGAAGGAGCCTATTTAAGGAGGTCCAGATATTAAGTAAAAGATAAATACTTAATATTGCTAACTGAAGTTTCTTTTATATAACGTCTTTATAAGTCTGCCAGGACTGCTTAATCTTCTTTATAACTTAAGAGTGTGCTATAGTTATAAAGTTAAACAATTCTAGATTAAGTACTTGGCAAAAAGCATAAAATTTAGGCCATTTAATAACTTAAAAAGGAAGGTTTTATATAACAATTAAGGTAATTAAAGCCTCATTAATTACATCCTAATTTAGATGTTTTTGGTAGACTTAAGTATTAATCTCTTTTATTTAGCCTAAAGACTCTGCTTAGGTATAAAGTTGCTATAGTTAGCGAACGGTTTCTTCTTAAATTGGACCCGGAGTTTAGTTGACATATATTCCATACTTTAACTTAAAATGTCCACGCATATTTATACTAACTAAAGTGCTATACGGTGGTGTCGCTGTACAGTGTATATAGAACTTAAGCCGAGAATTCTCTCTATTGCGTGCCGTTCAAGTATGGACCCATGTCGTATAAGCAGATTTACCCCTTCCTTTTAATTTAGTTTCAACTAAATCGTAGGTAGTTAAAGGCGCAGGAAGAGATAAATCAATTTTAGAATCCATAATTTATACAAAATAATTAAAGAGAAGGAAGGAGTTCAGAAATTTTAATTAAGCGGTGAGAATTATTAATAAGAATTAATAATAATCAATTGTTATTAATAACGATTATTAATCAATCTTATTAATAATAAGTTATCGAAAACCACACTGCTAACTGCTACTTAATTAACGCCGTGACGTCGCCTATATTAATATCCTCATCCACATCCGACATCTTATTGTTGCTTGATCCACTTAGCTCATTATCTACTTTATTATCTACTTCCTTATTTACCTGTGTAGCCTACTAAGAGGCCTCCTTTGCCTTCTTTACAGCGTCTTGTAGAGTCTTGGAGTAAGCTATAGCCTCTATAGCTACTATAAAGGAGTTCTCCCATTGCTTCTATAATATTGCTAAGGCTTCTGCTTTGGATTTTGTCTCCTCTACTACTTGAGCAGCTGCCATATAAGCTTCTATAGTCTTCTTTCTCTTTGCTATATTGCCTATAGTTACTGACGCCTTCTGCGCTCTTTTTGCTGCCCAGTCTGCTTCTCCTAAGTCCTTTTTATATTAATCTGCAACCTTTTTGGCCTTTATAGCAGCAGCCCAAGCCTCCTTCCTTTCTTGAACTTGTACCTTAGTAACCATAGCTACCTCTTTTCTCTCCTTTCTAAGCTGCTCTCTAGTATTCTTGGCCCTCTGCTTAGCCTCATTTACAGCCTCCTTAGCGTTAATAAGTGCTTTGGCTGATTTGGTAGTAAGGACCAATTTAGTAGCTTCCTAATAACAATATTAATTACTTCGGAAGTAGTATCTAAATAATGGATTATATGGCTATACCAAGCTTGATTAGAGTGGCTTTTTAAAGTCTTTGGATGCAGAGGTAAGGATAAAAGTGTTAGTTTGTTTAAGGGCTAAGGTATACATAGTTGCGCAGAGGAAGGCTGCCATATAAGGCGTTGGAGGACTTAATTAGGGTTAAAAGGAAGAAGGCCTGCAGCTTTAAATGCACTGTTAATTAGTTCAGGCGTGTATATTTAAGGCCTAATTTCACCCAGGATCTGCAGAAAGTAGTTTTTATTAATACCGGTAATACCGCGAGCTGCGTATTTGTCGACTTTAGCTGAATATAGACGCTTAACTACTGAAAAGATAACAAGATCTAGAGGCTGTAGGAAGTGGGTTAAGTGAGGTGGAAGATATATAGGAATAATCTTATGCTTCTAGCAGAACTCCATAAACTTAATATTAGTGTGAGAGCGGTGCCCATCCATAATAAGCAATCGGTAGCTATAGTATTTGTCACAGAGTAGGCACGAGCCGGGATACAATGCACTAAACGAGGTAGTAATTGAGAAGGCTACATACACGTAACTATGCGTGGTTGATACAAAGACATTAGATAAAGAAGAAGAGTCTTTATATGCCAGGTACGGGTATAAATAGGGGCTGTAGGGGAACGTGCGTAGGTGTCTCAGGACGAACGTAAGCACGGGTCAAGAACGTCAAAGACGCGCAGAGACGTAAGAACGAGTAAGTCCCGTGACAGTGTTCAATATTTAGGGTATTAATTTTGGAGGCCTCCCATGCCTCTATTCGCCGAGTATAACGCTTAAAATGTTAAAGCCACTTAAGGCCCATTTCTTTATTTGACCAACTATTCTCTGTTATTCCAATTAAGCACTCGCCTATAGCTTCCTCTACCGTTTCCTATAGTAAATCTGTATGCTACTTCCCTTTGAAAATAATAAACGGTGGAATTATTTGCCCATGTATGCCAATTAAGTTAATTTGGGTAACCCACTCCCTATTGCCGTTAATCGTCTTAAAGTTAATAATTCTGCCTCTTAATATAACCACTTTTGCAGTAAAAGCTAGTCCCATTACATAGCCCATCTTATCTATATTCCACCTATTAAATTCGCTGATATTATATTAGGTAATAGCGTTAGTGTAGTTAGTAAAGAATCTTTAAATAAGGCCTAGATTGTTATTTGCAAGAGCTTATTCTTAATTAATTAAACGTATATAGCAGTAACAAAGCTTATCCTGCCGTTGTAGGAAGTTATATACCTACTTTATACCAAGAGGGTTAACATAGACGTATTAAGGAAGGTTAGCGTACTCCTAGTAGAGGACTACTATAGCAATTAATTAAACGGTATGCTGCTGACATAGAAATCTAGCGTTTGCAAAATATATAAGGTGTTAAACAATTATATCTTTGTTAGCAACGGTAATACGGTTCTGGTTAGTATGGGCGACTTTATAGGGCTGTTGCTTTCCATTAAGGCAGTATTAAAATGTCTATAGATCTACCCCATGGGCTTTTACACAAGTTTCCCGGTCTTTATAGAGCCCAGAATGCCAGGAAATAATAGCGCTCTGTATTTTCTCTTTTTTGCTAGGCTGTAGGGGCCAGCGGGGCATTATGGTGTTGGTAAAAGATTTTTTAATTTAGCTGTAAGCATTCAAAATAAGATGAAGTTGTTATTTTGATTTTGGAACCGGCAATATACTATATTAGGAAGGCGGTAAGCCCAACTAGGAAGGCGGTAGTAGCCGACCGTTATAACCCTATTACATACGTTATGCAAAGGTATGTGTAGAGGCTGTTAGGAATATAGCAGGGACCCAATGGTACTTATATAGGACGATTTATATAATTGGGAAAATTAAAGTCCTGCTAGGAGCCTGCTAGGAAGCCTGCTAGGAGCCTACTAAGAGGCCTTTAGGATTTTAATACCCTAATAGCAATAAATGCAATAATACTAACAATATTAATTTTATAGCCGTAAGCTAGCGTAATGCTAGCGTATAGCTCTAGGGCTTAGCTAATATGGCGGAAAGCTGGCCCCGGGCTCTAGGGGGTTGGCTAATATGGCTAAAAGCTAGCCCTGGGCCCTAGGGGGTTGGCTAATATGACGGAAAGCTGGCCCCGGGCCCTAAAAACACTTTTAGCGAAACTAAATTTCCTGCGCCACTTCCCGTTTTCCTAACGTAACTTTATAATATCTGCTTGTTCTATAACCTAGTCTATAACTATATCCTATGGCTCTATTATTATAGTGCTTTGCAGCTATATTGCTAGGACCTCTGCCCTACTATAAAATTCTATAGTTCTAGGGAAAGATTCTTCTTTCTTCCTAAGCAAATTTTATAATATAGGGATTATTTTCCCTATACTGTCCTAGATCTTCTCTATTTTATAATCCAGACATCTTAATAACCTATTAGTAGGATTTATTTTTCCTAGGCGGTACGTAATTTTAAAGTTATACTGTAATAGTGCCTCTGCCCATCTAGCTTATTAACCGCTTAACACCTTTATAGTTATAAAGTATTATAGGTTGTTATAGTCTATAAGAACTTTAATAGAATAATTACTTCCTATATAATAATATCGCCAGTGCTTTATTACTGCGACTATTATAAGCAGCTCCTAATTATGCGTTATATAACGCTGTTTTATAGGGGTCATTTTCCTTAACTAAAACGCTATAGAATGCCATTCTCCGTCTTTTAATTAAGATAATATTGCCCCTAGGGCAAAGCCAGATATATCCGTTTTAAAGTATATATATAGCTCCTAGCAGAAGTATATTAGAATAGGCGCCAATATAAACAAATCCTTTAACTGGTCTATAGCCTACTTAGCAGCTTCCCTAAATACAAAGGGTCCTAACTTCTTACTATCCTTAGATCCCTTTAGCAGATTAGTAATTAGGAGCATTACTTATAAGTAGTAAATAATAAACCTTTAATAGAAGTTTGCTGTGCCTATAAAAACCTATACTTCTCTAAACGTTATGGGGTATGGCTATTCCCTAATAGCGTCTACCTGGCTTTTCTTTATTAATACTCTGTTAACGCTAATAATAAAGCCCAGAAAATTAATGCTAGTAATATAGAATAAGCATTTTTTAGGTTTATATAGAGCTTATATTCTTGTAGTTTTTCTAGTACTATTTATATGTAGTACGTATATACTTTATAGTTATTAAAGTAGACTATATATATTATATCTAACAGGCCTAATAATGCCTTATTAATATAGGCCTGAAATATTACCGGTGTATTAGTAAGCCTAAATAGCATTACCAGGTACTTAAAGTGGCCGTACTATATTTAGAACACCGTTTTCCACTTATCGCCAGCTTTAATCCAGATTTAATAGTATATATCTTTTAAATCCAATTTCGTAAATATCTTTACGCCTAATAGTCTGTTAATAAGCTCCCTTATTAAGGGCAGTAGGTAGCAATTCTTTATAGTAATCTTATTTAGCGCCTAATAGTCAATATAGAGGCAAAGGGTCTTATCCTTCTTAGGTATAAATATAATTAGTACCCCTGCCTAGCTTATAGAAGGCTAAATCTATTCTCTCTAAAGATTATCCACTATATACTAACACAATACTGCCAGCTCGTTTTCTAATAGGTTATATAGTGGTCTAAAAAGAGGTTCCTTATCTCCTGTGTCTATCTTATACTCTATTAATATAGGGTTAGGCAAGGTATATGCAGCCTCTTTATTAGCAATATCCTTTAGGTCTATATATTCTTATAGAATTTCTAGTTTCTTAACTATATATAGCCGGACATCCAAAAATAAATACTCTGTGTCCCCATTCTTAGTGTTAAGAGTAGTGTAACGGGACTAGCCTAGTTACAGTAGGAATGTCTCGGTAAAACACTCGACAAGATAAACTTGACGCTTTGACCGAATTCTGCCAAGTTCTGCCAGATCAATTGAATTCTACCGAAGTCCGTCCACGTGCGCACGTGCGCACGCATTGACCAAGACCCCTAACTATTTAATTACAAGATTCTCTGGTTATTCCCTTCTCTTCTTTACGCAACGTCTTGTTTTCTTTAAAAGCTATATACCCTTAGATTTAGATAGAATTTATATTATTCCTTTAAATCTTCCCTAAAGCCTCTTCGCATCTTTATATTACGTTACGTTAAAAAATAACTATTATTAAAATGGCAAACAAACCCGAATCCTCTTTAATAACCATAAGTATTATGTCCCTAGTTAGGGAACAGTTAATTATAATACAACAGTCCTTTACGGATGCCTTAGCTTAGTAGCGGGCTGCACTAGAAGCCCAGCATTAGTAATTAATGGAAGTACTCTATAAAGAACTCCATAACGTCCAAGCATTTACGTTAGAGACCCTAACACCGCCTATAAACGAAATTAATATAACTGTATCTAAACCTAGCCCGTTAAATATGAACCCTAAACTAGTAATAGTAGCTTAACCCATACCTATAATAAACCCAGTACCTACTATAAAATTAGAAAAGCTTCCTAACCCTTTAATATTTAATAGAAATTAAAATAACCTATATCCCTTTGTAACCAAGCTCCATCTTAAACTTTTAATAAACTATAACTGATACCCTACTAAAGCTAGTAAGGTTAGCTATGGAATATCTTATTTAAGTAAAAATGCTATATAAACCATAGACCCATTCTTCTGTAATGGCATCTTTATTAATTTTAAAACCTTTATCTCTCTACTAGAATAAACGTATAATAACGCCAGCTATAAATATACTACTATTACTAAACTTAAAAACCTATAATAACGGAACCGAGACTTTATAAGCTTCTTTTCGGAATTTTTAGGCCTTATTAGCAAACTAGATTGGAATAAAGCCGCTAGAGTTGCTGCTCTTTAATAAGCTATTTTAGATAAAATTAGAGCATAGTTAGTAGGTAGGGAACTGCTAAAGGACCTACCTAAATTTGCTATAATGTGTTAATGAATTAATAAGGACCTTTGATATAATAAACAGACTTATTCTCTAAAGCTAACCACACCTTATGTTTAAAGCTTTATAAAACCGATATATACCCTAAAGCGTAACCCTTTTTTAAAACCTACGCACGACCCTATAGACCTTGACGCCACTTAATCCTACGCACTCTTAGGAACCAACGAACGAAGAACTTAAGCCGTAAATAGAGAATGCTTTGGATGTGGTAGAAAAGGATATATCTAAAGGAATTGCTAAACTTATCCTTTTAAAAAAGTCCGCTGTAGTTCCTCCTAGTCTTTAAATTGCACCTACTTTTTAAATTGCACTTGTTCTTTAAGCCGTACTTACTCCTTAACTTATATTTATTCTATAAATTATACCTGGTTATTATAAAGCATCTTACCCTTAGCTAACTTGGAAAATAAATCATCCTAGGGCCAAGCCGCGCCTTAGAATAAGAAGTGGAAGAGTATAAGTATCTAGGCTCTTCTAGCGCTAATATATAATATAACTCCCTTAATATACTTAGCGAAATTTAAATACTTAGAAAATGGAAGGAGGTACAAATCCTTATAGATAGTGGAGCTATTAGTATAGGCTTTATTAATACGAACTACGCGAAAACCTAACACCTAAATTTAAAGAAACTTAATAAGCCTTAAGGCCTATAAGGCTTTAATAGTAAACCCTTAATATATAGCAAATTAATACACTACGCTCTTGTAAAAATGTGGATGGGTAAATACCTTAAATACGTTTCCCTATTTATAACACCCCTAAAGCAATATAAGATGATACTTAGACATAGATGGCTAAAATAACACAACCCTTTAATTAGCTGGGTTAAAGAAACACTAAAGTTCTATATAACCTACTGCTGAAGTTATTGCTTGAAAACCTATTTACCCTATAAATATACACATAACTATTTAAATTTAAAATGATATAAATTACCCTTACCACAAACCTTAAACCAATATAATAAAGCTATAACTGCCAATTATAGTAAAGAATGTAAAGATGTTATATTAAAACCTCTTAAAATTTGTATAATATAGGCCGCACCCTTTATCTTATTAGTAAAAAGACGAGATTATAAAATCTTTGCTATAACTATAGAAGACATTAAGAAAGTACTAGAACTGAAATAGTATATTAATCCTTAACCTCTTATACCTAAAGAGTACTATAATCTAATTAATAAGTTTAAAAAATGATTTATAGACTAACTAGCCCCGCACTAAGATAAGCACAATTTTAAGATAGAACTTAAGCCTAGTATAACACTAAAGTTTGGTCCGCTATATAGTATATTATAAGAAGAACTGCTTATAATATAATAATACCTTAATAAGCATCTAGAAAAAGGATTTATTTGCCCTAGTTAATCTCCATTTGCCTTACCTATACTATTTGTTAAAAAGCCAGGAGGAGGCTTAAGATTTTATGTTAATTATTAAGCTCTAAACGCAATTATAATTTAAAACCAATATCTAATTCCCCTAATTTAAGAAACGCTTAACTATTTGGCGAAGGTACGGTACTTTATAAAGCTTAATATAGTCGCTGCCTTTAATAAAATCCGTATATATGAAGGAGATGAGAAGTATATAGCTTTTTATATATAATGGGGACTCTTTAAATACCTAGTAATGCTATTTAGCATAAAAAATGGTCCCAGTATATTTTAGCAATACGTTAATAATATGCTTCGTGAATTCCTTAATATATTTATTACTGTATATATTAATAATATCTTAATTTACTTATCCTTGCTTTCTGAATATTAGAAATATATTAGAATGGTTCTTAAATACCTACAAGATGCGGGCTTATAATGCGATATTAAGAAATGCAAGTTCTATGCGTCCGAGGTTATGTACTTAGGCTTAATTATATCCTATAATGGAATTAAAATGGACCCTAAGAAAGTTGCTGTGATTATAAATTAGGGAAGCCCTAGTAATATATAAGATATTTAAGGATTTCTAGGATTTGTAAACTTCTATTATTAATTTATTAACTACTTCTTAGAAATTACCTAGCCATTAGTAAACCTAATAAGAAAGAATATAAAATTTAAATGGACCATTAAATGCGAATAAGCTTTTAATAACCTAAAGCATTATTTTATAACTGCTTTAATTCTTGCCCACTTTAACCCTAACCTTAAATGCATTGTCAAAACAGATTCGTCTAATTATACACTAGGAGAAGTGTTATCGCAATATAATAAGAACGGCGAGCTACGTCTAGTAGCCTTTTTCTCTTGGAAACTCGCCCCTGCTAAATTAAACTATAAGATATACAATAAGGAACTGCTTGCAATTATTAGATACTTTAAATAATGGCGTCCTAAGCTTAAAGGATTGTTGTTCCTAATATATATATTAACGGACCATAAAAACCTGTAGTACTTTATAACTATAAAACAATTAATATAGCGCTAAATTCGTTGGGCTGAATACCTCTTACAATTTAACTTTAAGATTATGTACTAACTAGGCAAACTTAATTAAAAGCCTAACATACTAATATAATAATTACAGAACCTACCTGTAAATGCTTTAAACAAACGGATTATAAATTAATTATAGATCTTACTGCCCCCTAAACGTTTTAAAAAGCTACACCCTATATTTCTAGATGCGGAACTTGATAGAAATGAATTAGAAGTTAATAAATAGGAAATGGAAATTAATGAGCTAATAGAATATAAATATAAGAATAACGCATGGATAATAGATATAATAAAAGCAATTTAAATAGGAAAATAATAGTATAAGGATATTATACTTGCTAAATGCGAAATTTGAAACAATTAATTGTACTATTAATAGAAGATGGTAGTTCCGAATTCCAAACCTTTACAATTTAAGATACTTAATTTTGTACACGACTTCCCTATAGTAGGGCATCCTGGCTATGTAAAGACCTATAAGATTGTTTAACGAGTATACTACTGGCCTATAATGTATAACTACGTACGAAAATACGTTTAAGCATATAGGATATGCGTGTGTGGAAAGACCTCTTATATAAAGAAGTAAGGAGTACTTTAACCGCTACCAATTCTAATGCAAAGATAGCGCGACATCTTAATTAACTTTATAGTTAACTTGCCTAGCAGTAATAGGTTTATAAATATTATGGTAGTTATTAACCGCCTTATAAAAATGCGACATATAATTCCCATAGACTTAATTAATGTAATATTAGTAGCTAAATGTTTTATTAAGCACGTCTTTAAGCTATATGGACTTCCTAACTTAATAATATCCAACTATAAAAGCCAGTTCGTTTTAGATTTCTGGCAAGCTCTATATAAATGGTTAAGTATTTAAATATAACTCTTAACTGTGTTTTATCTGGAGATAGATAGTTAAACTAAAATTGCGAACGCGATTATGGAATAATACCTATAAATATACTGCTCCTACCTGCAAGATAACTGGGAAAAATGGCTGCCTTTAGCTAAGTTTACTGCGAATAATATAATAAACGTATTAATAGGCGTAATGCCATTCTACGCAACCTACAGACAAAACCCTTAACTTAGATTTAAACCATAACCTAAAATTAACATAATAGGACCCACAATCAAACGGATCTAGTTAATTAACGCGTATAACTTTGCTAATTAAATAAAGCAGTTAACGGAACTATTATAAAGTAAATTAACGTACGCTTAAATGGTACAGGAATGGCATGCGAATAAAGGACGAGCTCCTGCATAGGACTTTAAGGAAGGTAATATAGCTTACCTAAATACACAAAACATACGGACTTAATGGCCCTTAAAGAAACTTAATTAGAAGTTTGCGGGCCTATACTAAATTAAGAAGAAACTAAGCCTATACGCCTATAAGCTTAAACTGCCAACTAAGATGAAAATATACCTAATGTTTTACGTAAGCTTATTGCAACCTTTAAAAGATAATCCTATAACTTATAAAGTACCACCGCCACCTCCTATAATTATTAATAATGGTAACAGTTCTTACTTTATTAACTTAATTAATAATATGCAATAGAAACCATAATCTAAATAATTTAAACTTCTTATTAAGTGGAAAGGATATAAAACACAAACCTAGGAAACCTATAATTAGATTAAGGCCAACGCGCCTTCCCTAGTAAAAGAATTCTATAAGGACCATTCTTTGCAGCCTACTTTAGCTAGATGGATATAATATAAAGGTAAACAACTGCCACCTAACACGAATATATGAAACTTGAATTTAAAAAGAACTTAAAATAAGTTATAACGTTTATAACGCGATTATGTGACACGCAAGATATTAAGGAACTTTAACCAGCGGTTAAAGTTATTTAATTAGTTAGATCTGCCTTGCCAAGACTACTACCTAATGTAAAAATACAATATGTAATAAAATTATAAATTCTTAACCAAATTGAATTATTTTAAACCTTTGGCTAAAGGGGGGGTACTATAACAGGACTAGCCTAGTTACAGTAGGAATGTCTTAGTAAAATACTTAACAAGATAAACTTGATACTTTAACCAAATTCTGCCAAGTTCTGCTAGATTAATTGAATTTTACTATAATAGGACTAGCCTAGTTACAGTAGGAATGTCTTAGTAAAACACTTAATAAGATAAACTTGACGCTTTAACCGAATTCTACCGAATTCTGCTAGCTTGATTAACTTCTACTAAGTTCTGCTAGATTAATTGAATTCTACCAAAGTCCGTCTGCGTGCGTATGTGCGCACGCATCAACCAAGACCCCTAACTATTTAATTACAAGATTCTCTGGTTATTCCCTTCTCTTCTTTACGCAATGTCTTGTTCTTTTCAAAAGCTATATACCCTTAGATTTAGATAGAATTTATATTATTCCTTTAAATCTTCCCCAAAGCCTCTTCGCGCCCTTATATTACGTTGCGTTAAAAAATAACTACTATTAAAATGGCAAATGAACCCAAATCCTCTTTAATAACCATGAGTATTATGTCCCTAGTTAGGGAACAGTTAACCATAATATAACAGTCCTTTATAGATGCCTTAGCTTAGTAGCAGGCTGCACTAGAAGCCCAGTATTAGTGATTAATAGAAGTACTCCGCGAAGAACTCTGTAATGTTTAAGCATTTATATTAGAGACCCTAATACCGCCTATAAACGAAATTAATATAACTGTATCCGAACCTAGCCTGTTAAATACGAACCCTAAACTAGTAATAGTAGCCTAACCTATACCTATAATAAACCTAGTACCTACCGCGAAATTAGAAAAGCTTCCTAACCCTCTAATATTTAATGGAAATTAAAATAACCTATGTCCCTTTATAACTAAGCTCCGTCTTAAACTTTTAATAAACTATAACTAATACCCTACCAAAGCTAGCAAGGTTAGCTATGGAATGTCTTATTTAAGCAAAGATGCTATATAAACCATAGACCTATTCTTCTATAATAGCACCTTTGTTAATTTTAAAACCTTTATCTCTCTGCTAGAACAAACATATAATAACACTAGCTGCGAATACACTGCTATTACTAAACTTAAAAATCTATAATAACGGAACCGAGACTTTATAAGCTTCTTTTCGGAATTTTTAGGCCTTATTAGCGAACTAGATTGGAATAAAGCCGCTAGAGTTACTACTCTTTAATAAGCTATTTTGGATAAAATTAGAGTATAGTTAGTAGGTAGGGAACTGCTAAAGGACCTACCTAAATTTACTATAATGTGTTAATGAATTAATAAGGACCTTTAATATAATAAATAGACTTGTTCTCTAAAGCCAACTATACCTTATGTTTAAAGCTCTATAAAACCGATATATACCCTAAAGCGTAACCCTTCTTTAAAACTTATGCATAACCCTATGGACCTCGACGCCACTTAATCCTACGCACCCTTAGGAACCAACAAACGAAGAACTTAAGCCGCAAATAGAGAATGCTTTGGATATAGTAGAAAAGGACATATCTAAAGGAATTACCGAACTTACCCTTTTAAAAAAGTCCGCTGTAGTTCCTTCTAGTCTTTAAATTGCACCTACTTCTTAAATTACACTCGTTTTTTAAGCCGTACTCGCTCCTTAACTTATACTTATTCTATAAATTATACCTGGTTATTATAAAGCATCTTACTCTTAGCTAACTTGGAAAACAAATTATCCTAGGGCTAAGTCGCGCCTTAGAATAAGAAGTGGAAGAGTATAAGTATCTAGGCTCTTCTAGCGCTAATACACAACATAACTCCCTTAATATACTTAGCGAAATTTAAATACTTAGAAAATAGAAGGAGGTACAAATCCTTATAGACAGCGGAGCCACTAGTATAGGCTTTATTAATATAAACTACACAAAAACCTAACGCCTAAATTTAAAGAAACTCGATAAGCCCTAAGGCCTATAAGGCTTTAACGGCAAACCCTTAATATATAGCAAATTAACACACTACGCTCTTATAAAAATGTAGATAGGTAAATACCTTAAATATATTTCCCTATTTGTAACACCCCTAAAGCAATATAAGATAATACTTAGATATAGATGGCTAAAACAATACAACCCTTTAATTAGCTAGGTTAAAGAAACACTAAAGTTCTATATAACCTACTACTAAAGTTATTGCTTAAAAACCCATTTGCCCTATAAACATGCACACGACTATTTGAATTTAAAATAATATAAATTACCCTTACCACGAACCTTAAACCAATATAATAAAGCTACAACTGCCAATTACAGTAAAGAATGTAAAGATGTTACGTTAAAACCTCTTAAAATTTATATAATATAGGCCGTACCCTTTATCTTATTAGCAAAAAGACGAGATTATAAAATCTTTGCTATAACTATGGAAGACATTAAGAAAGCACTAGAACTAAAATAGTACATTAATCCTTAACCTCTTGTACCTAAAGAGTACCACGATCTAATTGATAAGTTTAAAAAACAATTTATAGACCAACTAGCCCCGTACTAAGATAAGCACGATTTTAAGATAGAACTTAAGCCTAGTATAACACTAAAGTTTGGTCTGCTATATAGTATATCACAAGAAGAACTGCTTATAATATAATAATACCTTAACAAGCATCTAGAAAAAGGATTTATTTACCCTAGTTAATCTCCATTTGCCTTACCCATACTATTCATTAAAAAGCTAGGAGGAGGCTTAAGATTTTATATTAATTATTAAGCTCTAAACATAATTATGATTTAAAACCGATATCCAATTCCCCTAATTTAAGAAATGCTTAACCATTTAGTAAAGGCACGGTACTTTACAAAGCTTGATATAGTCGCTACCTTTAATAAAATCCGTATATATAAAGGAGATAAGAAGTACACAGCTTTTTATACATAATGGGGACTCTTTAAATACCTAGTAATGCCATTTGGCGTAAAAAACAGTCCCAGTATATTTCAGCAATACATTAACAATACGCTTCGTAAATTCCTTAATATATTTGTTACTATATATATTAATAATATCTTAATCTACTCGTCCTTGCTTTCTAAACATCGGAAATATATTAGAATGGTTCTTAAACGCCTACAAGATACGGGCTTATAATACGATATTAAAAAATGCAAGTTCTATGCGTCCAAGGTTATATACTTAGGCTTAATTATATCCCGTAATAGAATTAAAATGGACCCTAAGAAAGTCGCCGCAATTATAAACTAGGGAAGCCCTAGCAATATATAAAACGTTTAAGGATTTTTAGGATTTACAAACTTCTATTATTAATTTATTAACCACTTCTTAGAAATTGCCTAGCCATTAGTAAACCTAATAAGAAAAAATATGAAATTTAAATGGACTACTAAATGCGAACAAGCTTTTAACAACCTAAAGCATTGTTTTATAACTACTCTAATTCTTGCCCACTTTGACCCTAACCTTAAATGCATTATTAAAACAGATTCGTCTGATTATGCACTAGAAGGAGTGTTATTGCAATATAATAAGAACGGCGAGCTATATCTAGTAGCCTTTCTCTCTTAGAAACTTGCCCCTGCTAAATTAAACTACAAGATATATAATAAGGAACTGCTTATAATTATTAGATGCTTTAAACAATGGCGTCCTAAGCTTAAAGAATTGTTGTTCTTAATACGCGTATTAACGGACCACAAGAACCTGCAGTACTTTATAACTATAAAACAATTAACGTAGCGCCAAATTCGTTAGGCCGAATACCTCTTATAATTTAACTTTAAGATTATATACTAACTAGGCAAACTTAATCAGAAGCCTAATATATTAATATAATAATTATAGGACCTACCTGCGAACACTTTAGATAAATGGATTATAAATTAATTACGGATCTTACTGCCCCCTAAACGTTTTAAAAAGCTACGCCCTATATTCCTAGATGCGGAACTTAACAGAAATGAATTAGAAGTTAATAAATAGGAAATGGAAATTAATAAGCTAATGGAATACAAATATAAAAACGACGTATAGATAATAAATATAATAAAAGCAATTTGAACAGGAAAACGATAGTATAAGGATATTATACTCGCTAAATGCAAAATTTGAAATAATCGATTATACTATTAATAGAAAATGGTAGTTCTGAATTCCAAACCTTTATAATTTAAGATACTTAATTTTGTATACAACTTCCCTATAATAGGGTATCCTGGCTGTGCGAAGACCTATAAGATTGTTTAATAAGTATACTACTAGCCTATAATGCACGACTACGTACGAAAATACGTTTAAGCATATAGGATATACGTGCGTGGAAAAACCTCTTATGTAAAGAAGTAAGGAGTACTTTAACCACTACCAATTCCAATACAAAGATGGCGCGACATCTTAATTAACTTTGTAGTTGACTTGCCTAGCAGTAATAGGTTCACAAATATTATAGTAGTTGTTAACCGCCTTATAAAAATGCAGCATATAATTCCCATAGACTTAATTAATGCGATATTAGTAGCCAAATGTTTTATTAAGCACGTCTTTAAGCTACACAGACTTCTTAACTCAATAATATCTAACTATGGAAGCCAGTTTATTTTAGACTTCTAGTAAGCTCTATATAAACGGTTAAGCATTTAAATACAACTCTTGACTACATTTTATCCGGAGACAGATGGTCAAACTGAAATTGTAAACGCGATTATAGAACAATACCTATAAATATACTACTCCTACCTGTAAGACGACTGGGAAAAATAGCTGCCTTTAGCTAAGTTTACTGCGAATAATACAATAAACGTATTAATAGGCATAACGCCGTTTTACGCGACCTACGGATAAAACCCTTAACTTAGATTTAAACTATAACCTAAAATTAATATAACAGGACCCACAATTAAACGGATCCAGTTAATTAACGCGTATAACTTCGCTAATTAAATAAAGCAGTTAACGGAACTGTTATAAAGTAAATTAATATACGCTTAAACAGTACAGGAATGGCATGCGAACAAAGGACGAGCTCCCATATAGGACTTTAAGGAAGGTAATATGGCTTACCTAAATACACAAAATATACAGACTTAACGGCCCTTAAAGAAACTTAATTGGAAGTTTACGGGCCTATACCAAATTAAGAAGAAACTAAGCCCATACGCCTATAAGCTTAAACTGCTAACTAAGATGAAAATACACCTAATATTTTATATAAGCTTATTGCAACCTTTAAAAGATAATCTTATAACTTATAAAGTACCACCACCACCTCCTATAATTATTAATAATGGTAATAGTTCTTACTTTATTGACTTAATTAATAATATGCAATAAAAACCACAATCTAAATAATTTAAACTTCTTGTTTAGTAGAAAGGATATAAAACACAAACCTAGAAAACCTATAATTAGATTAAGGCCGACGCGCCTTCCCTAGTAAAAGAATTCCATAAAAACTATCCTTCGCGGCTTACTCTGGCTAGATGGACATAATATAAAGGCAAATAACTACCACCTAACACAAATACACGAAACTTGAATTTAAAAAAAGCTTAAAATAAGTTATAACGTTTATAACGCGATTACGTAACATATAAGATATTAAGGAACTTTAACCAGCGGTTAAAGTTATCTAATTAGTTAGATCTGCCTTGCCAAGACTACTACCTAACGCAAAAATACAACACGTGATAAAATTATAAATTCTTAACTAAATTGAATTATTTTGAACCTTTAGCTAAAGGGGGGGTACTGTAACGGGACTAGCCTAGTTATAGTAGGAATGTCTTAGTAAAACACTCAATAAGATAAACTTAACGCTTTAACCAAATTCTGCCAAATTCTGCTAGCTTAATTAACTTCTGCCAAGTTCTGCTAGATTAATCAAATTCTACCGAAATCCGTCCGCGTGCGTATGTGCGCACGCATCGACCAAGACCCCTAACTATTTAATTATAAGATTCTCTGGTTATTCCCTTCTCTTCTTTACGCAACGTCTTGTTCTCTTCAAAAGCTATATACCCTTAGATTTAGATAGAATTTATATTGTTCCTTTAAATCTTCCCTAAAGCCTCTTCGCGCCCTTATATCTACCAAAGTCCGTCCACGTGCGCACGTGCGTACGCATTGACCAAGACCCTTAACTATTTAATTATAAGATTCTCTGGTTATTCCCTTCTCTTCTTTACGCAACGTCTTGTTCTCTTCAAAAGCTATATACCCTTAGATTTAGATAGAATTTATATTATTCCTTCAAATCTTCCCCAAAGCCTCTTCGCGCCCTTATAAGTAGTATATATAGTATACGCCTACCCTTCCTCTTACATATAGTTTAAGAAAGTCTTTTAATCTTTAACTATAATACGCAGTTAAGACTTCTGGTGTTAATACAAGGCTAAAAGCCAATTAATGTCTAAATTAACTTGTTAAAGCCATAGGTATCCTATTACGGACGCTTTAAGTACAATATTACAACTACTTAGAGAGGAGTTGGAGGAAGCTAGTTAGTTAATTAAGGCGTAATCTAGGATAAAACCAGTAGAACCATGTGACGAGGAATGGTAGATAAGTCACATAATATAATCTGTGCGATCTATATAATCTATGTATAACGGAACCTTGTAGTAGGAACTACAGTGGGTCCTATTATTAGGCTAGGTATATAGGTAAGAACAAATCAACAATATAATAATAACTGGTGGAGTGGTTGCCCAATAGATTAACTCCAATTATATTCTAAGATTCACTATAAAGAGAGAATTATCTGGGTAGGGACTGTGGTCCTTTAAATACACAACTATACTCCTAAGAAATCCCTTCGCTCTGTGAGGTACGTATACTCTATACGCTCTATACAAACCGTATAGATCACATAGATTATATAGATTACATTATATAACCTTGGCTACTATTTCTCGTCATATAGTTCCACCAGATCTATCCTAGACCATACCTATATTAACCAACTAGCTTCCGCCAACTCTTCTCCAAGTAGTTATAACATTGTACTTAAGCTGTCTGTAACACCATCTCCCTCCTCTTTATCTTCGTCCTTAAAGATTCCTAACATCTCCAAGTTGTCTACTAGAGGTATAATATCCGTTTAATTAATTTGGTTAATATCCTTACTTATTATACCTAAAGCCTCTTCTTCTTCTTTAACCCTTTGTTGTGCGCGTACGGTTTCCTCTATACTATTACTAGGTGAGATAATGCCGTCTCTATATTCTTATTATGCGAAAGAGGGGTTAGTCTATATTATGCTGGCAAGTCCTTCTGCCTAATAACCGTCCTTTTGTTCGGAGTGCACTAAAGCAAACGTTTAATTGTCCTGCGACGTTTGCTCTGTCTCTAACGCTAAGTATACGCGTCCTATAACTCTTAACAGTCTTTAAGTTCCCTAAGTAACTTATTATAGGGTCTCGTGTTTAATCTACCACTGCAAAACTTAATAACGAGCTCTCGGCCTCCCTTACTAAGCTTCAGCGTACTTGTGCTGCTTATAAGGCGTACTTATCTGCCTCTACACATCTTCTTCGTCTTAAGAAGGTGCGTGAAAAGGTCCGTTCTAAGAAGTGGAAACTTATTTAACAAGGTTTACAGGAACTTAGTAATAAAAGATTAGTCTCTCTTTTAACTAAGAGGGAAACAACTCTAAGTAGCTTAGCAGGTGCTCCTCTTAGGTCCCCCTTAGGTAACTTATTCTTTGGTAATCCTTCCTTATTAATACTACCTAACCCTTTTTCTTCTAATACTCCTGTACCTTTCCTATAGCATTCTCTAGATTGCTTAGTGGTTCCTAGGTAGTCTTACTATAGCCTATCCACTTTATTTTATACCACGTTTCGTTATCTATGTCCTTGTGACTGGTAATCTTTAAAACTTGCCATTTGTCTTCTTCTTGTCCTCTATATATATCTGCCTTATAAACTAGTAGCTTAACATCTCCGTATACTAGTTCTAGCATCGCAATATATTATACAGGGTAGATCTTCATTTTGGCTGGTAGGTTTAACTTATACGTAACCAATAAAAATTTTTGCTTAATTTTAAAAGGTCCTAGTCTAATATAGTCTAACTTCTTACTTAGTCGTCAACTCTTGAAATTTTTGTATAGTAGCCACACTTTATCTCCCTTCTTAAGATCTGGTCCCTTAGATCTCTTAGCATCATAGTACCTTTTTATTTATTTTTATACTAGTTTAGCTATTTCCATAAGGTCTGTATAAAAATCCATTAACATCTCCACTCTTTATTTAGCTATGCTACTCGTCTTTTTTGCTTAACGTGGCGATAACAATGTTCTTAGTTTATACCCATAATTCGCCTTAAACGGTAATGTCCCTATTCCTTCTTATGGTGTTATATTATATGCAAACTGTGTAACTGGTAATAACAATACCTAATTATTCTATGCGTAATTAATATAGTGCCTTAAATACTGTTCTAGTGTCTAGTTTAGTCTTTCCGTTTATCCGTCCGTCTGTAGATAATACGCTATAGATATTACTGCGCGAACCCCTTATTCTGCCAGAAATACTTCTTAAAATACTACTATAAATCTTGGATCTCTATCCAATATAATCTTGTCTAGTGCTCTATACCTTATAAACACTTCCTTTATATAGATTCTAGCGACATCTTCTACTAATATCTCTTTAGTGCATACTATAAAGTATCCCCACTTCGTTAGCTTGTCCACTATCACTAAAATCGCGTTATAATCTTATTCTGTAATAGGATCTCTTAACTTTAGTAGCTTAATAACAAAGTCCTATAATATAACCTCCCATGGTCTTCCTAGTACTTTAACAGGTTATAGCCCTCCATACAGCTTATATCTTGTCGGTTTGTTCCTTTAGCAATCTAGATATTCTTTTATAACTTATCTTACTAGTTCCCAGATTTCTTAAATAATGTACTCCTCTTAAAGTCTTAACACTAAGCCTATAGCTCTGTTATGTTCTTATATTATTCCTTTATAGAATTCCTTAACAAACTCTTCTATAATAGACTTAGGCACATACGTTGCTTCTCTATTTTTGTATTACTCTAAGTCTAGATCCTCTACTTATGCTTCTTAGATCTTCTATATTTAATTACTCTTTAGTAATTTATAGATCTGACTTTCCTTAGTTGCTATAATCTTTAAATAATTATACCTAATTAATCTATTTTAATCCTTTCGCAATAAAGCTCCTAATAGCTTTTCATTACTTTATAGTTCAGCCTTTCTACTTAGAGCATCTGCTTGTGTATTATCTATACCCTTAGTATGCTAAATTTTAAAATGGTATTCTATAAGCATTTCCGCCCATCTAACCTGTCTTTGGTTAAGTTCCTTTATTATTAGGAATCCTATAAGGTTCTTATAGTCCGTCTTAACCATAAATAGTTTCTCTATGCCTTGTAAGAATGCTCTCCATTTATTAAGTACTGCAACTATACCTAACAACTCTTTGTTATAGATGTTATAGTTTAACTCTAGTAGTGTTATTTTCCAACTATAGTATACTACTAGATGCTATGCGTCCTAATACTTCTATAGTAAATATACTTCTAGTGTAAAGTCTAATGCGTCTATCTTAATAACTATTTCCAACTTTGGTTAATAGATCTTAAGGACTGGCTCTTAGGTAAACAACTCTTTAAGTTTCTAGAACAGCTTCTTCTATTTACTACCCTAAACCTACGGTTTTTCTTTCTTTGTTAGCCTTGTAAACAGCTTAATACTTTTTAACTATTGTGCTATAAACCTCCTATAGTAGTTACAAAACCCTAGAAATAACCTTAACTATATAATATTCTCTGGTTCTTGCCAACTTACTATAGCTTTAACTTTTTTTAGGTCCATACTGATCTTTCCTAATTTAATAATAAATCCTACAAAATTGGTTTTCCTTATAAAGAACTTATATTTCTTAATTGCTACTAGCATCTATTCTTCCTATAGTCTCTTTAAGACCTATTTAATGTGTTCTTTATATTCTTCCTTATTCTCTAAGTAGATAATAATGTTGTTAAGGTATACTATAATAAACTTATCTAGGTGTTCTCCTAATACACTATTAATTCGCTTCTGGAACATTACTAGTGCGTTTATAAGCCCAAATTGCATAACTAATAGTTTATATAGTCCTTCCTTTGACCTAAAGGCTGCCTTCCATTTATCACCTTCCTTAATCCTAATCTAGTGGTACGCCCATCTTAAATCTATCTTTATAAAGATCTTTACATTGCCTATCCTATCTTGGATTTCGCTAATTAAGGGTAAAGAATACCTATCCTTCCTAATAATACTGTTTAACTGTCTATAGTCTATACATATCCTAAGTTTTCCGTTTTTCTTTGGGATAAATAGTACTGGATATCCTACTAACGACTATAATAGTCTAATGTATCCCTTACGTAAGTTCTCCTAGACAAACTCTTTAAGCGCTACTAACTCTGTTTTAGTAAGCTTATAGATTAAAAAGAACTTTAGACTTATTCCCTCTTCTAACTCTATCTTATAGTCCTATGCTGCATGCTCTAACAGCTTTTCACTTTCTGGTAACTATAACTTTTTGCCATACTTGTGGTATCTCCTTAGTATATAACTTAAGCCTCGCTCAGTCTCTTTATATATTGCTCCGACTTGGTACTATACCAACTTGGTTTACTATCGCACTTTACGCTGTTAAGTATTCTTAATATTAACCTAACCTATAACCTAATTAATCTTTAGATTGTACTTCTGTAACTAAGGTATTCCTAGTATCGCCTTGTCCTATCCTAACAGTAGGATATTAAAAGACATTCTAACTGGTCTTCCTTTAATAGTTAACTGAATAGGTCCTATTTTAAAATTAATAATACCTCCTTTGTAGGCTATCTAATCTCCTAAAATTGTTATAAGTGGATATAGGTGTTTCTTTTATCTGTATAGTAACCCCATCCTTTTTACTGCTTTTGGTAATATATGGTTCCTAGTTGCTCTACTATCTACCAACGCTTTAAACTACTAATCTTGCTATTTAGCTTGTAAATTTAGGTATCGCCCTTAAATTCCTTTAAGGGTTTAAAGCTCTAACACTAGTTTCCTCTGGTCCTATGCGCCTCCCCTTTTCCTAACTGTTGGCTACTAGATCCTGCCTATACTTAGTCCTCCTTAGGCCAATACTTAGTTTATTTCTTTTCCTCTATATACTATAGATAAGTGTTCTTTAGGCACTCCCACTACTATTATCTATCTAGGTATTCTTCCGTAAGGAATCTTCCTAGTTAAAGTATTAAGTCCCCTTAACCTTATACTTCTACTAGGTGCCATCTATATATATACTTAGCATTCTTAAACCACTTTTCCTCTGGTGCCTAATATATCTTTACTAGGTACTTCTAGTTCTTATCTTTTAGTGCTCTATGCATATTATACATATTATCCACATAAGCTATCCATAATAGTATATAATGCGCTATATATTTTAGGTTAACTCTTAGTTTATCTTTATCCTTAAGTTTAAACCTATACCTAGTTAACCTAACTACTGGTATCTCTGCTGTGGGTATTAAGATTTATTATTCACTTCTTTAGTCCCTAGATCCTTCTTCTAGGTTCCTTAACATTATAATTAATACTCCCTTAATGTGACTTATGCGTTTCTCCGTAATAGGTCGGTCTTAAATAACTTTTTTATCCAGCCATATATAAAAGTCTTTCCATTTATTGTTATGTTGTTGCCTATACCACTTTCCGTATAACTGGTTTAGTGTATATGGTTTACCTATTAGAAAGTACCTTATTATCGCTATATTATAATATCCTTTAGTATGTCTTTCTTCGAACCTGGTTGGAATATCTAAATCTTCTTCCTGTTCTAGTTCGTCTAACTACTTTACCCTAGGTGTCCCTATACTTGGCCTATTAGTAACTCTTTATACGGGTGCTCTGTCCCTTATATAACCTAGCCTAGCTGACCTCTTGTCTAGCTTTTACTCTTGCTATATAATGATTCTTGTTTTAAACTTATCTATAGTTTCTTATTTTCTGCATCTTGCAGCTGGATCTTTGTAGTTGTTTTACTTTTTAATCCTAGTATTAACTATTTAATCTTTAGGCTAAATACTACGTTTACCTAGAATTACTAACGTTTTTATTTGTTTCCTAAACTTATAGTTCTTAAACTTGCGTCCTATACTTATTTGTTTGTTACTAAACTAAGTTACTACCCTTTCCCATTGGTTTTCGTCCGTTGTGGGTCCTTAGGTATATCTTATCTCATCTTAAGAATCTTAAGCTTCTTTTATCTCTTCTTAAGAATCTTAAGCCTGTGGCCTTTTGCCTTTATTAAGTAATAAGCTAGCACTAGCAGTTGTCTACTTACTTAGTTTCTTCTAAACATTACTTTTATTATTTTATAAAGCGATGGAAATCGTATCTAATAGTGTTATAGCATTTGTTACTAAACCCTATTCTATAATAGTCTTAGTTTCTACTTCTATTTTAACTTCTCCGAGGTCTATATACTTCTAGTAAGCTGCCTTTATTACCTTATTATTGGTAAATGCTTCGCCTATATTAAACTTATTATTGTTAATGTCTAATCTGCGAGCTGGTTTGTTAGTTCCTTTAAACTTAGATAATAATAGCTCCTATAGCCAATAGCTTGCACTATACTTAGCGTCCTTATAAATTTGGCATGCGTTGTTGTAACAATACGCAAAACTGTTAATTAAATATTCTTTTGTTCCTTATAGTGCACCGTCGTCCCTCTGTATGTATGTGCCGTCTGCTAGCCTTATTCCCTTTACCGCGTGGTTACTCTGACCACCTCTATAGTCTCTGGCAAAATAACCTTATTTTCCGCAATTTATATAAGCCCCGTCTTTAAACCATTTTTCTTGCTGTGGAGTCCGCCTAAACATCTTCTACTGCTAAGATCCCTGGTTTGGCCTCTGCTCCTAGGTCCTTTAATTACTTAATCCTTAACCTCTAGGTTTCTATAGTTTCTTTTCCTATCTTTGGGTTTTTTTAGTACCGCTTAGGTCTATTAACTCTACGCCATTCCATAGTTTTTAACTCTGTGTCTGTCATTGCGTACTCTACGCCTTATACAACTATGGAACTCTATCTTGCCCTTTCTTGGCTTGTCCCCTTTGATAGATCCTATTATCGATCTTTATTAACTGGTTTATTAACTCCCTTAGAGTATCCACATCTTTTATCAGAATAATTGTGTCCTGGACTTTAGCCTTAAGTCCCTGTTTATACTATACTATAAGCGCCCTGTTATTCCACTTAACCTATATAGCTAGTGTTTAAAACTGTGTTGTATACTTAATTGCTAAAGTGCGTTGTACTAAGTTCTAAAGCTTTTATTCTGCTATGGTTATAGCCTCCAAATCTCTAAATATCTATATTAGCTGTTCCGCGAACCCGTTCTAACTGGCAAATATATACCATACGTCCTAGTTAGTAGTTATTATGCTATTGGCCTATATCTCCGTAAGATACGGTTTAAACTACTTAAGTACCCTTCCTATTAGGAACAATCCTGCATAGGCTACTTAATCTAATAATATTACTAACTTTACTCCTTCCTATATAACCTTAAAGTGTATCTGCGTAAGAAACCCCTTAAGCTTTAACTTCTCTCCTAAGAACCGTTTGATTAAAGGTAGTTTAATTTTCGCCGCTCCAATTCCATTAATACGTTCTTTAAGTATCCTATTATTATCTTATAAGTAATCAACCATTTCTTATAGCTGACCTCGCGTAACCACTTAAGAATCTATATCCGCTATACTGGTGTCTCCTAGTCCTGAGGTTGTGGCTGCCGTCGATGCCGTTATAACTAGTACTTTAGGTGGCATGTTATTCGATCTTGTTTAATACCGTAACCTTAGTAGTGAATATGTAACGGAACCTTGTAATAGGAACTACGGTGGGTCCTATTATTAGGCTAGGTATATAGGTAAGAACAAATTAACAACATAATAATAACTAGTGGAGTAGTTGCCTAATAGATTAACTCCAATTGTATTCTAAGATTTACTATAAAGAGAGAACTATCTGGGTAGGGACTGTGGTCCTTTAAATACACAACTATACCCCTAAGAAATCCCTTTGCTCCGTAAGGTACGTGTGCTCTATACGCTCCGTACAGACCGTATAGATTATATAGATTACACAGATCATATCACGTGACCTCGGCTACCATTCCTCGTTACATAGTTCCACCGGATCCATCCTGGACCGTGCCTGTATTAACCAACTAGCTTCCGCCGACTCTTCTCTAAGTAGTCGTAACATCGTACTTAAGCTGTCCGTAACACTATGCGGTCTATTATAGAGCGGATAGAGCAGATAGAGTAGATAGAGCAATAACTTTCTTAGAAGTACGGATGTGTATTTAAAGGACCATAGTCCCTATCTAGATAGTTCCTTTCCTTATAGTAAATCTTAGAATATAATTAGAGTTAATCTATTAGGTAACCACTCTACTAGTTGTTATTTATTACTATTATATTGTTGACTTCCTGTTTACCTATATACCTAGCCTATTAATAAGTCCACTATAGTGTTTCCTATAAGGCTTTGTTATACATTTACTATCTAGTTATAGTATTAATAAAGTTAAATAATATGCTACTAAAAGCACCTATTATAACGCTATCTATGGCAGCTACGACCTTAGGGTCCGGAGGAGATACCAGTATAAGAGATATAGATTCGCAGCTAGTCACAGTGGGTTAGTTATAAGAAATAGTTAATTAAATAATAGATAACAACTAAATACTTAATGGAATTGGCGCAGCTAAGGTTAAGTTACCGTCTATTAAACGATTCTTAGGGGAGAAGTTAAAGCTTAAAGGGTTCCTTACGCAAATATGCTTTAAGGTTATATAAGAGGGAGCGAAGTTAGTAATACTTGTAGACCAAGTAGTGTATACAGAATTGTTCTTAACTGGAAGAGCACTTAAGCGGTTTAAACCTTACCTTACTAAAATCTAACTAAACGGAATAACAACTACTAATTAAGAAGTATGGTTTATATTTACTAGCTAGTAGGGGTTCTTAGAAAGACTAACACAGATATTTAGAGACCTAGAAGCAACAACCACTGTAGAAAGAAAACTTTAGAGTCTAGTATAACGTACTTTAGCAATTGAGTATATAACACAGTTTTAGACACTTACTATATAGGTTAAGTAGAATAATAGGGCACTTATAGCATAGTATAAATAAGGACTTAAGGCTAAAGTCTAGGATGTAATTATCCTAATGGAAGATGCGGAAACTCTAAGGGAGTTAATAGATTAGTTAATAAAGATTAACAATAGGATCTATTAGAGGGAATAAGCTAAGAAAGGGTAAGATAGAGTTCTATAGTTATATAAGGCGTAGAGCATGTATTAGCAAATATAAAGTAGTAAACTATAGAACGGTGGGCCAGAGCTAATGGACTTAAGCGGCATTAAAGAATCTAAGAAATGGAATAAGAAACTATAGAAACCTAGAGGTTAAGGATTAAGTAATTGTAGAACTAAGGAGCCGAGGCTAAACCAGGGATCTTATTAATAGAAGATGTTTAGATGGACTCTATAATAAGAAGAATGGTTTAAAAATAGAGCTTGCATAAATTATGGAAAGCAAGGTTACTATGCTAGAGACTATAGAGGTGGTTAGAGTAATTATATAGTTAAAGGAACTGAGTAAGAAGGACTAGGACTAGTAACGCAAAGGTTATGGGGTATACAAGAATGCGCGGTTAAGCATTTCGCGTTTTGCTATAATAACACGTATCTAATTTATAAGAATGCTAAGTATAGCGCAAGCTATTAGCTACAGGAGCCCAAGTTAAGAGAACTTAAAGGAACTAGAAAGTTAGATAAAGAACACAATTAACTCTATAAGCTGGATTAAAATATTATAGCAACGTGCGGATAAAGATCAGCAATAATAACAATGGAGTTAGAGTATTTATTAATTAATAGCAAAGAGGAAGAAAAGGAGGCTAACTGGGGGCGCTTAAACCTTAATGGCGTAATAGAAGTAGAAACTAAGACTATACAGAACGTGGTTTAGTAACGGGTATTATAACACCATTAGATATAGAATCCATCGCTTTATAAGACGGAAGGAGTAATATTAAAGAATAATTAAGCAGACAGACAACTGCTAGTGCTAGCTTACTATTTAATAAAGGTAAAAGGCCAAAGGCTTAAGATTCTTAAGAAGAGATAAGAGACGCTTAAGATTCTTAAGATAAGATAAGACATACCTAAGGACCCACAATAGACGAAAACCGATGGGGAAGGGCAGCAGCTTAGTTTAAAAGTTTTTATATAAGTATGGGATGTAGATTCCTAGGGAGCTAAGATTTTAAATAACGAATAAGGTCCGTAGTAGGTAAATACAGTGTTTAACCTAAAAGTTAAAAAGTTAATATAGTAATTAAGAAGTAAGATGACTTTAAGGATCTAACTACAAGACGCAGAAAGTAGGAAAGTATGGATAAGTTTAGGTAACAAATTATTATATAATAAAAACAAAAGCTAGACCAGAGATCTGGGATGCTGAGTTGTTTAAGGGACAGAGCACCTGTATAAAAGGTTACTAGTAGGCCAAGGGTAAGTATACCTAGAGCTAAGTAGCTAAATAAATTGGAATAAGAGGAGGACTTAAGAGTCCTAACTAGGTTTGCAAAATAATACACTAAAGGCTATTACTAGGCAGCAATGGAAAGATACTTCCTTATAGATAGATTGTATACGCTTATAGAGTTATACTAAAAGTGGTATAGATAGCGATATAATAATAAGTGGAAAGACTTCTATATGTGGCTAGATGAGAAAGTTATATTAGATAAGGCTATGACAGAGTAACAGATAAGTCACATTAAGGGCGTATTAGTAATAATATTAAAAGATCTAAAGGAATAGGCTGTAGACCGGAGAGAAATAATATAAGTGGTAGTACCAGCAAATAATATAGCAATGTTTAGATTAACGCAGGAAAGGTTTAAACTAAAGCCTAAGGATAAGGCATAAGTTAACCCAAGACACCCAGTATATTACACGTTGGCATAAATCGCATATATAGATAATATGTGTAATATATATAAAACACTAAAAGACAAACATCGGAAGTACCTAATAAGGATATATTGGGCACCGGAGGAGCAAAGGTTTAGAAATACTAGGTATATATATAGTTGGCACCTAACAGAAGTTTAGGAGTTAGGCAACTTAATACTTTAACCTAGAAGGTTCCTTATAGAAGAATGCCTAGATAGATAATAGTGGTAGGAGTGCCTAGAGAATACTTATCTATAGTATATAGAAGAAAAGAAATAAACTAAGTATTGGCCTAAGGAGGACTAAGTACAGTTAGGATTTAGTAACCAATAGTTAGGAAAAGTAGAGGCCTATAGGACTAGAGGGAGCCAGTGGTAGAGCCTTAGACCCTTAAGGGAGTTATAGGATAACACCTAAACCTAAGAGTTAGATGGCGGGATTAAAAGTTTAAAGTATTAGTAGATAGTGGAGCAATGAGAAACTATATATTACTAGTAGCAGTTAGAAGGATGGGATTACTATATAGGTAAAAGGAATATCTATACCTATTAATAACAATTTTAGGAGATCTAATAGCCTATAGAGAAGGCATTATTAATCTTAAAATGGGACCTATTTAGTTAACCATTAAGGGAAAACAAGTTGAGATGTCTTTTAATATCCTACTATTAGGAAAGGATAAGGCGATATTAGGAATACCTTGGTTACAGGTATATAATCTAAAGATTAATTGGGTTATAGATTAGGTTAATATTAGGGATATATAATAATATAAAGTGCGATAATAAACTAAGATGGTATAGTACTAAGTTAGAGTGATATATAAAGAGACTAAGCGTGGCTTAAGTTATGTACTAAAGAAATACCATAAGTATAGCAAAAAGTTATGGTTACCAAAAAGTAAAAGGCTGTTAGAATATGCAGCATGGGACTATAAGATAGAGTTAGAACCAGAAATAAGTCTAAAGTTCTTTCTAATCTATAAGCTTACTAAAATAGAGTTAGTAGTGCTTAAGGAGTTTATCCAGGAGAACCTATAAAAGGGATATATTAGACCGTCATAGTTATTAGCAGGATATCTAGTGTTATTCATTCTAAAGAAAAATGGAAAACTTAGAATGTGCATTAACTATAGATAGTTAAACAACATCACATAAAAGGATAGATATCCTTTACCCTTAATTAGCGAGATCTAAGATAGGATAGGTAATATATAAATCTTTACGAAGATAGATCTAAGATGGGCGTATTATTAGATTAGAATTAAGGAAGGAGATAAATAGAAGGCAGCCTTTAGGTTAAAGGAAGGACTATATAAGCTATTAGTTATACAGTTTAGGCTTATAAATACACTAGCAACTTTTTAGAAATAAATTAATAGTGTGCTAGGAGAACACTTAGATGAGTTTGTTATAGTATATCTTAACAACATTATTATCTACTTAATAAGTAAGGAAGAGTATAGAAAACACATTAAGTAGGTCTTAAAGAGACTATAAGAAGAAAAAATGCTAGTAGTAATTAAGAAATGCGAGTTCTTTACTAGGAAAACCGATTTTATTGGATTTATTATTAAACTAGGAAAAATTAGTATGGACCTAAAGAAAGTTAAAGCTATAGTAAGTTGGCAAAAACTAGAGAATGTTACGCAGTTAAGATTGTTTCTTAGGTTTTGCAACTACTATAGGAGGTTTATTATATAGTGGTTAAGGAATATTAAACTGTTTATAAGACTTATAAAGAAAGAGGAACTATAGATATAGGGAAGGGAATAGAAGGAGTTGTTTAAAGAGCTTAAGGAGTTATTTACCCAAGATCTAATTCTTAAAATATATTAGCCAGAGTTAGAGACAATGGTGGAAACAGATATATTAAACTTTGTACTAGAAGTATACTTACTATAAAAGCATCTAGATAGATAGCATCTAGTAGCATACTATAGTTAAAAGATGACACCACTAGAACTGAACTATAATATCTATAATAAAGAGTTGTTAGGTATAGTTATAGCGCTAAAGGAATAGAGAGCATTCTTATAAGGCATAGAGAAACCATTTATGGTTAAAATGGACTATAAGAACCTAACAGGGTTCCTAATAATAAAGGAACTCAACCGCAGACAGGTTAGATAGGCAGAAATGCTTATAGAATATTATTTTAAAATATAGCATACCAAGGGAACTAAAAACGCAAGAGTAGATATACTTAGCAGAAAGGCAGAGTTACAAAACAAAGATAAGCCGTTAGGCGCAGTGTTACATAAAGATAAGGATGGACTAATTAGGTAAAATTATTCCAAGATTGCAGCAACTAAAGAGGAAAGTTAGATCTATAAGATACTAGAGAGTATATAGTTATAAAAGATCTAAGAAGTATAGGATAAGGATCTAGACTTAGAATAGTACAAGCACTAAGAAGCTACGTACGTACCAAAAGAAATTACAAAAGAATTTATACAAGAATTCTATAAGGGAATGACTTAAGGACATAATAGAGCTATAGGCTTAGTGTTAAGACTATAAGAGGAGTATATTATTTAAGGAATCTGGGGACTAGCGAGATAAGTTACTAAGAAATGTCTAGATTACTAAAGAAACAAACTAATAAGGTATAAGCTATACGGAGGGCTACAACCAGTTAAAATACCAGAGAGACCATAGGAGGTTATATTATGGGACTTTATTATAAAGTTATCAAAGTTAAGAGACCCTATTACTGGATAGGATTATAATATAATTCTTATAATAGTGGATATGTTAACTAAGTAGGGCTACTTTATAGCATGCATAGAAGAAATCTTAGTGGAGGATATAGCTAGAATCTATGTTAAAGAAGTGTTTATAAGACACGGAGTACTAATAAAGGTTATATTAGATAGAGATCCAAGATTTATAGCAGTATTTTAGGAAGTATTCTTAGCCAAATAAGGGGTTTAAGTAGTAATATTAATAGCATACCACCTACAGACAGATAGTTAAATAGAGAGACTAAACTAAATATTAGAACAGTATTTTAGGCATTATATTAATCATGTATAGAATAATTGGGTATTATTATTACCAATTATATAGTTTGTATATAATGCAACATTATAGAAAGGGATAGGCATGTTACCTTTTAAGGCGAACTACGGATACAAACCAAAAATATTATTATTGCTATAATAAGCAAAGAAAACAAGTAGCATAGCTAAGTAAAGAATGGAGAACTTAATAAGTCTTTATATATATCTTAGAGAAACAGCTAAACTAGTATAAGAGAAAATAAAAAGGTACTATAATACTAAGAGATCTAAGGGACTAGATCTTAAGGAAGGAGATAAAGTATAGCTACTATGCAAATTTTTTAAAAGTTAACAACTAAGTAAAAAGTTAGACCACATTAGACCAGGACCATTTATAGTTAAGGCAAAGATCTTAGAAGTTACGTATAGACTTAACTTACTAGAGAAAATGAAGATCTACCCTATATAGCACATTGCAATGCTAGAGCTAGCATATAGAAATGTTAAGCTACTAGTCTATAAGGCCAATATATATAGAGGACAAGAGGAGGACAAATGGGAAGTTTTAAAGATTATTAGTTATAAGAACATTAATAACAAAACGTGGTATAAAGTAAAGTAGATAGGCTATAAAGAGACTACCTAGGAGCTACTAGATAATCTAAAGAATGCTATAAGAAAGGTACAGGAGTATTAAAAGGGAAAAGGTTAGGCAGCATTAATAAGGAAGGATTACTAAAGAATGAGTTGCCTAAGGGGGACCTAAGAGGAGCACCTACTGAGGTATTTAGAGTTATTTCCCTTTCTGTTAGAAGAGAACCTATTCTTTTATTGCCAAGTTCCTATAAACCTTATTCTATAAGTTTCCACTTTTTAGAACACACCTTCTTATAAACCTTTTTAAGACGGATTAACTAAGCGGACGCAGCTAAACGAGAGTTAAGGGCACGTTGCTGGGCGTTAGCAGCCTCTTTCTTAGCGTTATAAGAACGATAAAGTTTAGCCAGCGCTACTAATAGCTTATTATTAAGCTTTGCAGCAGTAGATTAAACCTAGAACCCTAGCAGTAATTAATAAGGGTACTTAAAGACTATTAAGAGTAATAGGACGCGTATATTTAGCGTTAGAAACTAAGCAAACGTTATAGGACGATTGTTACGGACAGCTTAAGTACGATGTTATGACTACTTGGAGAGGAGTCGGAAGAAGCTAGTTAGTTAATAAGGGCATAGTCTAGGATGGAGCCAGTGGAGCTATGTGACAAGGAGTGGTAACTAAGTTACGTAACTCTTACGTAGCAAACGTAGCGAACGTAGCGAACGTAGCGAACGTACTTATGTATACTATATATACTACGTACCTTACATAGCGAAGGGATTTCTTAGGCGTACGGTTATATATTTAAAGGACTATAGTCCCTACCCAGATAGTTCTCTCTTTATAGTAAATCTTAGAATATAATTAGAGTTAATCTGTTAGGCAACCACTCTACTAGTTATTATTATATTGTTGACCTATTTATACCTATATACCTAGCCCATTAATAAGTCTACCGTAGTACCTACTATAAGGCTCCATTATATATTTACTACTAAGGTTATAGTATTAAAACATAAAAGTCAAATAATATGCCACTAAAAGCACTAGTTATAATGCTAACCACGGTAGCAACTACCTTAGGATTAAGAGACACCAGTATGGCAGATACTGACTTATAGTTAATTACAAGAGGTTAGTTATAGAAAATGGTTAATTAATTAATAGACAATAATAGGATACTTAAGGATCGTATTAATGGCATTGGAGTAGCTAAGATTAAGTTACCGTTAATTAAATAATTTTTAGGAGAAAGGTTAAAACTTAAGGGATTTCTTATATAAATGTACTTTAAGGTTATATAAGAGGAAGCAAAGTTGGTAATATCTATGGACTAAGTGGTATACGCAGGACTATTCTTAATAGGAAGAGCACTTAAGTGGTTTAAACCTTACCTTACTAAGATACAAATAAATAGAATGTTAACTGCTAACTAAGAAGTATAGTATATGTTTACTAACTAGAACGGGTTCGCGGAGAGGTTAATATAGATATTTAGTAACCTAAAAGTATTAACTATAGCAGAACAAAAACTTTAGAACCTAGTATAATACACTTTAGCAATTAAGTATATAACACAGTTTTAGATACTTGTAATATAGGTTAAGTAGAATAATAGGGCGCTTATAGCACAGTATAAATAGGGACTTAAGGCTAAAGTCTAGGACGTAATTATCCTAATGGAAGATGCGGATACTCTAAGAGAGTTAATAGACTAATTAATAAAGATTAATAATAGGATCTATTAAAGGGAATAAGCTAAGAAAGGGTAAGATAGAGTTCTATAGTTATATAAGGCGTAGAGTACGCAATGATAAATATAGAGCTAAAAACTATAGAATGGCGCAGAGCTAATAGACCTAAGTAGTATTAAAGAATTTAAGAGATAGATAAAGAAACCATGGAAACCTAGAGGTTAAGAATTAAGTAATTAGTAGTATAATCTTTGATTAACGTCTGATATGGATCCTATCTAGGCCCACGCAGACACTTGCTGTTGCAGGGGGGAAAACTTGTAAATTAATAGGAAGAAAACCCTGCTGTATAGGGGACGGAAAAACCCTATAAGCCACCTTAGTAGGATGAAAAACCCCTAATTTGCCATATTTGTCCATAGCAGCGGCCCTATGGGCCTATAGCTACGTCCTGTCCTCCTTAAATATTTAAACTCTATGGGAACCACTACTTCCTTTTCTAGCTTATCTAAAGCTAGGGTTCACTACGTCCTAGCTAGGCCTCGCTATATATGCTATATGCTTTATGTTCCATATCTTAACCATCCCCTATGTGCTATCTCCTGTAGACTATTACCATATACGCCATGCCTCCCCCCCCCTAGAGCTATTGAAGGCGTAAGGGGGATTCATCCGTTTTAACTACCATAATACTAACAGCGGGATATATTGTGTTGTGTTTTAGGTATCTTTTATGCCTAGGCCCTAGCTAGGCCCTTTCTAAGGGTCACCACTCCTTAAAAGGAGATAAGGAGAACCGTAGGTTGCAATCCAGGCTGCTAGGTATTTGGTAGTTAACGGCAAGTAACTATATACTCCGCGGGCGATCGCCCTAGGGGTTAGGAGGGGCCGTATATTTACTCATTCGTTCGCAGTCGCTGTTTGTTAATATAAGGTCATCAATGCTTTCAATTAGGGGTTAGGGGATGTTATCAAATACTGTATATCTATGTTGGATCGTACAGGTGCCCTAATAGAGTAGTGTAGAAGTAGCTGTTATCATAAAGGGGTACCATTAGTAGTGGTTTTCAAGATCTCACCATCCTATATAAAAACTTTTCACCACCGCCTATAACGCTCGCAACCACCACCACGAAGTTGTATTGCACGCTGTGCAACGTCTCTGCGTTGGCTCTAAGTCTGAACTTTAAAGACCTAGGTTTGTAGCCGTCACCACGTACAGGTGCAGAGTCCGTTTTCGACGGCTAATTAAGTAATTATAGGACTAAGGAGCAGAGGCTAAACTAGGGATCTTAATAGTAGAAGATGTTTAAGCGGACTCTATAATAAGAAGAATGGTTTAAAGAAGGAGCTTGCATAAATTGTGGAAAGAAAGGTTACTATGCCAAAGACTACAGAGGTAGTTAGAGTAATTACACAGTAAGGGGCATAAGATTATTAGAGTATAATAAAGTAAATATAAGTATATTGCGCGGGACTAAGGAGTATTTAATTAAGCACTTTGTGTTTTATTATAATAACGCATGCTAAATTTATAAGGATGCTAAGTATAGCGCAAGCTATTGGCCATAAGAGCTAGAGTTAAGAGGGCTTAAAGGAACTAGAGAGTTAAATAAAGAATAGGATTAACTTTATAAGCTGGATTAAGATATTATAGTAATATATAGATAAAGATTAGCAATAATAATAATGGAGTTAGAGTACTTATTAATTAATAGTAATAAGGAAGAAAAAGAGGCTAACTAGAAGCGCTTAAACCTTAATAATATAACTAAAGTAGAGACCGAAACCTCCACAGAATAAGGATTAATAATGGGTATTATAACACCGTTGGATATAATATCCATTGCTTTATAAGACGGAAGGAGTAATATCTAAAAATAATTAAGCAAGTAAATAATTGCTAGTGCTAGCTTACTACTTATAAAAGGCAAAAGGCTATAGGCTTAAGATTCTTATAAAAAGATAAGAGACGCTTAAGATTTTTAAGATAAGATAAGACATACCCAAGATTCACCAGAGGTAATAAGGAAGGCTTAAGCACCTATAATAGGAGAAAACCAATGGGAAAGAGCAGCAACTTAGTTTAAAGATAAATGAATAAGTATAGGACGCAAGTTTAAGAACTATAAGTTTGGGGAACAAATAAGAACGTTAATTCTAGGTAAATGTAGTGTTTAGCCTAAAGATTAAAAAGTTAATACTAAGATTAAGAAGTAAGAGAACTTTAAGGATCTAGCTACAAGACGTAGAAAATAAGAAGCTATGGATAAATTTAGAGCAAGAATTATTGTATGGCAAGAGCAAAAGCTAGATAAAAGGTCTATAGCAGGTTATATAAGGGACAGAGCACCTATATAAAGAGTCACTAATAGGCCTAAGGCAGGGACGCCTAGAGTAAAATGGCTAAACAAACTGGAACAAGAAGAGGATCTAGGGATTCCAACCAGGTTTAAAGAAAGACATACTAAAGGATATTATAACGCAGTAATGACAAGATACTTTCTAACAGATAGACTATATACACTAAACCAGTTATATAGAAAGTGGTATAGGTAACAACACAACAATAAATAGGAAGATTTCTATATATAGATAGATAAAAAAGTTGTCTAAGACTAACCTATTACGGAGAAACGTATAAGTTATATCAAAGGAGTATTAATTATAATGTTAAGGAACCTAGAAGAAGGATCTAGGGACTAAAGAAGTAAGTAATAGATCTTAGTACCCACAGAAGAAAGATTAATAGTTAGATTGGCTAAATAGAGGGTTAAACTTAAGGATAAAGACGAACTAAGAGTTAACCTAAGTCACCTAGCGCATTATATACTATCGTGGATAGCTTATATAGATGATATATATAATATGTATAGGGTACTAAAAGACAAAAACCAGAAGTATCTAATAAGGATATATTGGGCACCGGATAAAAGAAAATATAGAGATGCTAAGTATATATACAGATGGCACCTAGTAGAAGTACAGAGTTAAGGAGACCTAATACTTTAGCTAGGAAGATTCCTTATAGAAGAATACCTAAATAGAAGACAGTAGTGGAATTGTCTAGAGAACACTTGTCTATAGCACGTAGAGGAAAATAAGTAAACTAAGTATTGGCCTAAGAAGGACCAAGTATAAATAGGATCTAGTAGCTAATAGTTAAGAAAAGGGGAGGCCTACGGGACCAGAGGGAACTAGTAGTAGAGCCTTAGACCCTTAAAGGAATTTAAGGTCAATACCTAAACTTATAAGTTAAGTAGCGAGATTAACAGTTTAAAGCGTTAGTAGATAGTGGAGCAACGAGAAACTATATATCACTAGTAGTAATAGAAAGGATGGGGTTACTATATAGACAAAAGGAATACCTATATCCACTTATAACAATTTTAGGAGATTAGATAGCTTATAGAGGAGGTATTATTAATCTTAAAATAGGACCTATTTAGATAACCGTTAAAGGGAGACCAGTTAAGATGTTTTTTAATATTTTACTATTAGGAAAAGATAAGGCAATACTAGGAATATAATTTAAAGATAGATTAGGTTATAGGTTAGGTTAATATTAGGGATATATAATAATATAAGACGCGATAGCAAACCAAGTTAGTATAGTATTAAGTTAGAGTAATATACAAAGAGACTAAGCGAGGCTTAAGTTATATACTAAAGAGATACCACAAGTATAGTAAAAAGTTATAGTTACCAGAAAGTAAAAAGCTGTTAGAGTATATAGTATATGACTATAAGATAGAATTAGAACCAGGAATAAGTCTAAAGTTCTTTCCAATCTATAAGCTTACTAAAACTAAGTTAGTAGCGCTTAAGGAGTTTATCTAGAAGAACTTATAAAAGGGATATATTAGACCATTATAGTTATCAGCGGGATATCCAGTATTGTTTATTCTAAAGAAAAATAGAAAACTTAGGATATATATAGACTATAGACAGTTAAACAGTATTACTAGGAAAGATAGGTATTCTTTACCCTTAATTAGTAAAATCTAAGACAGGATAGGTAATGCGTAAATCTTTACGAAGATAGATCTAAGATAGGCGTACCATTAAATTAGGATTAAGGAAGTTAATAAATAAAAGGCAGCTTTTAGGTCAAAGGAAGGACTATATAAACTATTAGTTATATAATTTAGGCTTATAAACGCACTAGTAATATTATAGAAGCAAATTAATAGTGTGTTAGGAGAATACCTTAATAAGTTTATTATAGTATACTTTAACAACATTATTATCTACTTAATAAGTGAGGAAGAACATGGAGAATACGTTAAATAGGTCTTAAAGAGACTATAGGAAGAACAGATACTAGTAGCAATTAAGAAATATAAGTTCTTTATAAAAAAGACTGATTTTATAGGATTTATTATTAAACTAGGAAAAATTAGTATAGACCTAAAGAAAGTTAAAGCTATAGTTAGTTAGTAAGAACTAGAGAATATTACGCAGTTAAGATTATTTTTAGGGTTTTGCAATTACTATAGGAGGTTTATTATATAGTAGTTAAAGAATATTAAGCCGTTTATAAGGCTAACAAAAAAAGAGGAACTGTGGGTTTAGGTAGAAGAGCAAAGGAAACTATTTAAGGAACTTAAGGAGTTGTTTACCTAGGAACTAGTCCTTAAGATCTACTAACTAAAGTTAGAAACGGTTATTGAGATAGATGTATTAGACTTTATACTAGGAGTATATTTATTATAAAAGCATTTAGACGCATAGCATCTAGTAGTATACTATAGTAGGAAGATAACACCACTAGAGTTAAACTATAACATCTATAACAAGGAGTTGTTAGGTATAGTTACAGCACTTAAGGCATAGAGAGTATTCTTATAAGGTATAAAGAAACCATTTATAGTTAAGACGGATTATAAGAATCTTATAGGATTTTTAATAACAAAGGAACTAAACAGAAGATAAGTTAGATAGGCAGAGATACTTACAGAGTATTATTTTAAAATTTAGTATACTAAGGGAACTGAAAATGCAAGAGCAGATGCACTTAGTAGGAAGGCAGAGTTATAGAATAGTGAAAAGCTATTAGGGGCTTTACTGCAAAAGGATTAAGATGGATTAATTAGGTATAATTATCCAAAGATCGCAATAATAAGAGAAAGTTAGGTTTATAAATTACTAAAAAGTAATTAAATGTAGAAGATCTAAGATGTATAGGTAGAGGATCTAGATACGGAATAGTATAAGAATAAAGAAGCGACTTATGTTCCAAGGTCTATTATAAAGGAGTTTATTAAGCTATTCTATAGGGGACTAATATAAGGACATAGTAGAGCTATAGGCTTAGTATTAAGACTTTAAAAGGAGTATATTATTTAAGGAATCTAGGGACTAGCGAGACAAGTTATAAAAGAATATCTAGATTACCAGAGAAATAAACTAATAAGGTATAAGCTATATAGAGAGCTATAACCTATTAAAATACTAGAAAGACTATAGGAAGTTATATTATAGGACTTTATTATTAAGTTACTAAAGTTAAGAGATCCTATTACAGGATAAGATTATAACGCGATTTTAGTAATAGTGGATAAGCTTATAAAGTGGGGATACTTTATAGTGTGGTGGGGTAAAATATCCCATGCTTAGTGTCTTGGCATTTTCCTGTATTTATTGAGCTTTGGCTTTCCTCCTTCTTTCCTCCTTATCTTACAGACATCACGAACCTACCGGAATACATTCTTTTCTTTCCTTTCTTACAGACTGCTTTACTGATTACTTTTAACTAATTATGACCGACCAACCGACAGACAGACAGACTAATTAACTAACTAATAGCATTCTGACTTCCTATCTAAGAGACACCGTACCCTTCTATATATTATTTGGCATTCTACGTGGGGACGATAGCAAGCTCTTTGGATTAGAAGTCTAGTGCTATATACACAGAAGACATATAGGAATATACTACAACTGCTAAAGAACCGCTAGCTGTAGAAGAACAACCAACTGTAGAAGAACTAATAGACGAGACGGCAGAACTAGAGAACCAGAGAACCAGGCAGTATTAGATAGTAAGGGGAACCAAGCAGACCTTAAATAGAAAGACAGCGGAAAAGATGGACAGCCAGACTTAATATATAGGCCAAAGAGTGGCAATAGGAAGCAAAATGGTGTAGGTTAAAAGGTCTTAGGAGTTGGGTTCGGTGCCTATACTTAGAAATTTGGCGTTAAGCAAACCAGTTAGCCAATTAGATAACTACCAGTGGTCAAAATCTCGCCACCTACGCGCGTATAAGCATGGCCAGAACGTTATTAAAGATGTAGAGACAACAAGCTAAGGGCTAATTAGTTAGATAGAAACGAGATCTAAAACATCTAGCGGCAAAGGAAGTTAGCGCTGCCCTTTAAGAATAGAGACAATACTAAGCAAGGCCGTGAGCATATAAGATTGGATCTGCCTTTAAAAGCTTCCTATTCTGGCTTAGCTTTATCCTCTTTTAAGTTATCTAGATTATGTCAGCAGCGGCCCTAGAGGTACTCCGTAAGGACCTACCATACGGAACAACAGTAGGCTAAAACAGATGGACGTATCAAGACCTAGTAGTGGTAGAAGATAAAGATTCCGTGCTCTCCTAGGAAGACCTCCCCTTAAGCATTAAGAAGTAGGCGCCTTCTGTTAGGGACATAGCTGTATAAGTAAACTAGCCGAAGCATACACCTGTTAATGTCCCGCTAGGACAGTTATCTGGGACATCCTCTATCAAGACTACGGCCATGTAAACAGACCTACTATAGTGTTTACCTGTAACACCTAGGACTAATAACCCTTAGCAGACAAAGGATAAAAGCCATAAGGATTACCTGCAAGCTCCTAAGGAAGCTCTAGATGTACCTAATAACCAGCAGTTAACGGCTTAAGATAAGGTCTATGTTATAGTCTAGCCTATGCCAGCCCCAGGAACTGCTAGGACTCCTTACTTTGCAGGGCAGAATATATTACAGTTTATTAAACGGTATAAGTGGCTATGCACCTAATATTGTGTGATAAGTACAGAGAAGCGCCAGGGCCTTCCAGAGTACTGCAATTACTAAATAGGGATTTAGATCCGAAGCTTGCCTAAATTCACAGCTAGCAATTGGATGGAGCTTGTAAGAAAGCTTAGGGCAGAATACTAAGCAAACAACTACTATCAACGCATGGAGACAAGAGACTTTGTAGAAGCTTTCATTCAAAAATCTACGGAACAGCTAGGCGAATTACGTCACTATGTATAGGACTTTACTACTATCTTAGCTAAAGCGGTAGCCGCAGGAAACCTTACTGAGTAAGAGAAGGGGTGGTTGTTTATGTGAGGACTTCCTATTAAATACCGCAGGCATATAATAGAACAAACAGGAGCTGTAGCAGACGAGCCTAGCACCCTTATATTTAAAAGACTAAAGGAGGCCGTAGAGTTAAGGATAGTGGCTGTAGAGGGCGCTAAGTAAATAGATGTCCTTCCGGAAGAAGACGCCCTAAATGTCCAGCTTATATAGGAGCTACGGCAGTAAAGGGATGAGCTCGACCGTAGGAGAGAAGGAAGGCTTCTGAACTTAGGTGTACACAGAGAAGCCCTAACGTAGCAGCAGTTACCCTCTACTATAGACCTAGAAATAGATGAAATGCTAAGCTAACTAAGGAGTCTAAAACTGACCAAGACGGAGCTTACGGCAGCTGCACGGTTAATGCTATTCCTTAACCAAATCCGGATAGACCCAAGGAAGTTCATAACACTACTAGATTAGGCCACAGTTTAAGGCTCAGCACAAGGATATAAAGACTGGCAGAAAAGCAGCCAAGCTCCCTTTATCCTACAAGGCTGTCAATCTCTATAAGACTTTTAACCTCTATAAGACTTTTAATATCCGCACGATTTTTAATATCCGCAAGATTCCACTGTCTTTAGACGGCCGCAGCAGAATGTACAAGGTTAGTAAGGTACATAAGGACAAGACCTACAGACCTATTTTAGATATAGAGGAGGTTACTATTTTACCTAGTATAAATGCCAAGGGTTTAAGGATCTTGTTTAGTAAGGATTTGTATATCTGTCTAATTAAGGAAGACTAGTAGCTGGGATATATAAACGACCTGGACCAGTACTTCTATGGCTTAGCAATGAAGGACGGCTAGAAAGTATTAAGAACTGGCTCTATATATACTAGGGAATAGACCTAGGCAGGCTAAAGGAAGAATAGACGTAGTAGCAGGCCCCTATATTATAAACTGATTTTACTACTTTCTATAATAGAGTAGTGCTAAAGAATAGTGACAAAATGCGTACAAACTGGGAGGACTACTATCAAGTACAGCCTATGGACTCAGCAGTAACGCCTAGCCAGCAACGTCCGCAGACTCGCCCGACCCCTAGAGACAGCTGTACAACTAGGACAACTATTAAGCCGCAAGCTCTGCCGCAGGAGAAGAATGTACAATTAGGAGAATGCATCCAGATTATATTATGGCCTATGGATAAGACGGTAGAGGCTAAAAAGAAGAATAAATCTTCTAATTCTTAGAGACGGTCTTAGAGACGGATGCTTAACCAGCTATTAACCCGCAGGCTCTATAGTAGGTGTAGGATGTTTAACTAGGGGACAGTTAAGTTTTAAGGTAGGAGAGGGGACGCAGGTGACGTATAAAAGATTTCTATTTGTTTGCTTAATTACTGTATTTCCTAAAGCTCCTTTCTTGTTTACTTTCTTAATCACAACAAGACGCGTTAGTCGCGATGACCTACTGCAAAGATGTTAGTTTAGCTTACCGCCTATTAACAAGCTAATAGCGATTTTCTATCCTAGGGACGGAAAATCCTAATTGGTCCATTTAGTAATAGAGCCAGTAGAACTCTATACCGCCCCTAGAATTTAATAATACGCTAGCTATAGGATAAGAACGGCACTAGGAGCCTTAGTTAATTATACGGATACAGAGCTAATTATATAATATAGAGCTAGATGCAGAGCTATATATAGAGCCTTAATTAAACAACTGCGCGGAAGCTATAGTTAGTTAAAGAACCAAATCAAGCTAGAGCCTCAATATCAGCACGTTACCGTCACTAAATTAAGTTAATTAAATATTGTTAGATTAGAGCCTTTAACTAGGCTAACCTTATTCCTTATTCAAACAACAACTAATTACAGCATGACTATCACTGCCATCCGAGTTTAGTACTGCGCTAGCTGCACAACAAGAATGGACACTGCAGCAAGGAAGGGATCTGTATAAAAGCAATAACATAATATTAGTGATTAAGTACCGCAGAAATGGCAAAGCAGTATACAAAGAGGCAGTAATAAAGATGCTCTGCAAGAGATCGCATATAGGACATAGCTAACTATAATAAGCCTAAACCATCCTTATATAACCGAAGACAGGACCAAGCTGTATTAGGATAAACTAGTAAAGGATCTTGTTAAGGATTATAAGGAGAATAGGATTTAGATGTATAGGAGCCAGCGCTTTTCCTTAAAAGGTTGTCTTAACAAAGGACTGCATTATGGATATAAGGGCAAGGGACATATAACAGAGGCAGTTATAACAACCAAGAAGCTGACACCGGATAATATTAAGGATAATTTAGATAAAGTATAGAACCAGCAGGACAATAACAAAGAGACTAAAAGTAAAAGATAATCCCTAAGGTTCTTAGGCTAGAAGAAGATTAAGGATACACCAAAGGAACTAAAAGCAAAGACGGCCCAGAAAGGGAAGAAAGCAGCTATTAAGGATGTCCTAGAAGAGTACTAGGCCCGTGGAAATGGTCTACTAGAAACTGCCGTTTATGCTCACAAGAAAGGAAGTCTTAAGACAGGTCTCTAAATTGGACGTCTGGTAGACACTAAGAGCCTCAATTAACTACGGATGTAGAGCTTTAACCGAATGGCTATACAGCCAGAGTCTTAATTAACTGTCCGCAGATACAAAGCTTACGGATATAGAGCCTCAATAGAACATCAACGGATTCAAAAGCTTTAATTAAGCATGCAACGATACAGAGCCCAGGTCGTACGTATAATAGAAGACGCCTTAAGTTAAGCTAGAGCCTTAGTCAAATCTTAATCAGTTAGACGCCGCCTCTATAGTTAAGTCAGATTAGCTAGAGCTTTTAGTTAGGCCGACCTAATACCCTATTTAAACGTTAGTTGATTATACGTTGTCATAGTCAAATTAAATCAGTCACCATTACTGTTAGACGTCTTTAATTAGCAGTTAAAGGTCCTATAATGGCAGACAGACAGCCTCTACAGGAACCTCTCCCTTTAACCCTCCTTTATTAATTAATTGCTGCCCGTCTCAACGCCCACAGACTGGTTAACTAGAACGGTCTTTCCTATAGACGCAGATACGGATCTCTATATAGAGTCTCACACAGAGTCATACGCAGAGTCTATGGATACGGAGCACATAGGTACAGAGCCTTAATTGGACAACAGTACAGCAGCTTGACTGGACGCCTATATATACAAAGCCTTAATTAAACAGCAGATGCGGAGCCTTGACCAATTGCACGCCTACATAGAGGTCTTAATCAATTGTCTACGGATACAGAACCTCAGTTATACATGCCGCTAAAAACACCTTAAGTTAAGCCAGGGCCTTATCAAATCTTAATTAGTTAAACGCCGTCTTCGCATTTAAGTTAGGACAATTAGAGCTTTTAACCAGGCCGACTTTCTACCTTAATTAAACGACTAAATAATTAGTTGCAGCACGTTGTTGCTAACCAGTTAGACAGTCTTCGTCAGGCAGTTAAGGCAGGCACGCAGGCACGCATACGGGCACGCACGTAAATACAAACGCAGAGTATGCAATGCAGAGCTACTAATACATAGCTAGATGCACAGCCAGACGCAGAGCCAGATGCAGAGTTTTAATATTAAACAACCAACTAAACAATCAAACCAAGCTAGAGCCTCTGCTATCTTGATTAACTGCCCTACCGTTACCGCTGCTACTGCCACTATTCCGTCCAGCTATTTCGTCCCTACTGTCTTAACTGGCTATTCCGTCTCTACTGTTCTATCTTACTATGCTGGATCTATACCGTTGCAAGATCTGCTAGATAGCTATTCTAACTAACTGCTACCAACCAACTGCCATTAACCGTCTGCCACTACCGAGATTTCTACTACTAAAAGTTCTGCTGCTAGATGTCCTACTGCTTACTAACTGCTACTAAGTTCTTCTACTGACTATTCTACTACTAACCGTTCTACTTTGTTTTACTGCGCTAAATGTCTGCTTTTATTACTGTTTCTACTACCGTTACTATTACTACTATTACTGCTGTTACTGCTGCCGTTATTATTTCTGGTTTACTGTTCTGGTTACTAGTAGGAAGATTGGATCTTAGCTATAGATAACAGAAGGATATCATGGAATAGTTTTACAAGGCTGTAAAGACGGCTGCAGAATTACGCTTTTAACTAGTACCGCTAGTAGGTATAGTACACAGGCGATTAGGGCGGCTAGTGCGTGCATTTATACTTTCAACCAGTGACGCTGGTGGGTATAGTGCATAGGCAACTAGTACGGCTAATAGGTGTATTTATTTTAGTGCGTGTCTGATAGGTATCTTACTAGGAGGAAGAGATTTCCTACGTTCTATTCTATGCTTTCCTTTTTTCTATTCTGCTCTTGCTATTCTTTTATTTGGCTATTCTTCTATAGTATAGAACGTTAGGGGACAACGTTCTTGGTGGGGGAGGTATATAGTAGGGTAAAATGTCCCATGCTTAGTGTCTTGGCATTTTTCTGTATTTATTGAGCTTCGGCTTTCCTTCTTCTTTCCTCCTTATCTTATAGACATTACGAACCTACCGGAATACATTCTTTTCTTTCCTTTCTTACAGACTGCTTTACTGATTACTTTTGACTAATTATGACTGACTGACCAACAGACAGACAGACTGACTGACTGACTGACAGCATTCTGACTTCCTATCTAAGAGACACCGTACCCTTCCACAATAGCATATACAGAAGAGGTATTAGTAGAAGATGTCGCTAGAATCTATATTAAGGAAGTATTTGCAAGATATAGAGTACCAGACAAAATTATATTGGATAGAGATTTAAGATTTATAGCAGCATTTTAGGAGGTATTCTTAGTGGAATAAGGAGTTCGCGTAGCAACCTTAATAGCGTACCATCTATAGATAGATAGATAAATAGAAAGACTAAACCAGACACTAGAACAGTATCTAAGGCATTATATTAATTACGCATAGAATAATTAGGTATTGTTATTACCAGTTATATAGTTTATATATAATGTAATACTATAGGAAGGAATAGGAATATTACTATTTAAGGCGAATTACGGATATAAGCTAAAAATATTATTATTACCATATTAAGTAAAGAAAATAAGTAGCACAGCCAAAGAAAGAATAGAGACGTTAATAAATCTTTATACAGACCTTAAGGAAACAGCTAAACTAGTATAACAGAGAATAAAAAGGTACTATAATGCTAAGAGATCTAAGGGACCAGATCTTAAGGTGGGAGATAAAGTATAGCTACTATATAAAAACTTTAAGAGTTAATAACCAAGTAAGAAGTTGGACTATATTAGACTAGGACCTTTTAAAATTATAAAGAGAATTTTATTGGTTATATATAAGTTAAACCTACTAGCTAAAATGAAAATTTACCCTATATAGTATATTATAATGCTAGAGCTAGCACACGGGAATATTAAGCCACTAGTCTATAAGGTAGACATATATAGAGGACAAGAAGAAGACAAATAGTAAGTTTTAAAGATTATTAGTTATAAGGACGTAGATAATAAAATATAGTATAAAGTAAAGTGGATAGGCTATAGTAAGATTACCTAGAAACCATTAAGTAACCTAGAGAACGCTATGGGAAAGGTATAGAAGTATTAAAAGAAAGTAGGTTAGGGAGTATTAAAAAAGGATTGCCAAAGGATAAGTTACCTAAGGGGGACCTAGGAAGAGCAACTACTATATTACTTAGAGTTGTTTCCTTCTCTAGAAACTCTACCCTCTTATTACCTAACTTAGACAGACCCTATTAGATAAGTTTCCACTTCTTAAAACAAACCTTCTTATAAACCTTCTTAAGATAAGACAAATAAGTAGAGGCAGAGAGACGAGCCTTAAAGAGGCGGCGTTCCTCCTTATAGGCGCGGTCCTTATTATCTTATAAACGTTAGAGATTAACACAGGCTTGCGACAGCTCCCGCTTAAGAGAGTTAGCGGTAGACTAAACCTGGGACCCTAGCAGTAATTAATAAGGGTACTTAAAGACTATTAAGAGTAGTAGAACACGTATATTTACTATTAGATACTAAACAAATGTTACAACTAGAGCGTATATTGGACTTAGTATACTCTAAACAGGAGGAAGGTTGGCGGCTAGATGGAGTTGCGATTGCAATATACACCAACCCCTTCTCTAAATAGTGAGAATAAGGACCCATTATAATGCTAGTTAAAAGGATTAACGCAACGGTATGGGCGCGACGCTATGAATGTGAAGAGGAAGAGGCTTTAGGTATAATAAGTAAGGATATTAACTAAATTAATTAAACGGACATTATACCTCTAGTGGACGACTTAGAGATATTAGGAATCTTTAAGGACGAAGATAAAGAGGAGGGAGATGGTGTTACGGACAGCTTAAGTATAATATTATAACTACTTAGAGAGGAGTTGGAAGAAGCTAGTTGGTTAATAAGGGCACAGTCCAGAATGGAGCCAGTAGAGCTATGTAATGAGGAGTAGTAACTAAGTTATATAACTCTTACGTAGCGAACGTAGCGAACGTAGCGAACGTACTTATATATACTACGTATACTACGTACCTTATATAGCGAAGGGATTTCTTAGGCGTATGGTTGTATATTTAAAGGACCACAGTCCCTACCCAGATAGTTCTCTCTTTATAGTAAATCTTAGAATATAATTGAAGTTAATTTGTTGGGCAACCACTCTACTAGTTGTTATTACGTTGTTGACCTGTTTATACCTACATACCCAGCCCATTAACAAGTCCACCGTAGTACCTACTACAAGGCTCCGTTATAACGATTAAATATTTACTTTAGTACACTTAGAGCAGAAAGAGGGTTGCTAAGCAGTAGGGCTTGCTAACGTAATATAGACTAACCCCTCTTTCGCACAATAAGAATATAGAGATAGTATTATCTCACCAAGAGATAGTACTGTAGTAATAGTATAAGACTAACGGGCTGTGGAAGAAAAAGAAGAGACTTTAGGTATAATAAGTAATAACATCAACTAAGTTAATTAGACGGATATTATACCTCTAGTAAATAACTTAGAGATATTAAGAATCTTTAAGGATAAAGATGGAGAGGAGGGAGATGGTGTTACGGACGCTTTAAGTATAATGTTATAACTACTTAAAGAGGAGTTAGAGGAAGCTAGTTGGTTAATTAAGGCGCAATCTAGGATGGAACTAGTAGAACTATATAACGAGAAATGGTAGATAAGTTATGTAATGTAATCTGTGTAATCTATATAATCTATACAGTCTGTTACGGAGTGGATAGAGTAGATAGAGCAGATAGAGTAATAACTTTTTTAGGAGTATAGATGTGTATTTAAAGGACCACAGTTCCTACCTAGATAGTTCCTTTCCTTATAGTAAATCTTAGAATATAATTAGAGTTAATCTGTTGGGCAACTACTCCACTAGTTGTTATTTGTTACTGTTATATTGTTAACTTCCTATTTACCTATATACCTAGCCCATTAACAAGTCCACCGTAGTGTTTCCTATAAGGCTTTATTATATGTCCTAAAATAAGGTTATATCCCTTAATTTCTATGGCGTAGAAGCGCATCTTCTATATATTCTATAGACTATCACGGTCCTAGCTAGCTACGGAAAAAGTCTATTCCCTATAGTACGGAATCTAGTAGCCTCTAATACTTTAAATGGTGCGTATCTATAAGCCACTAAGGCCTAAATCCAATTCTTTTACTAGTAATTAAGAAATAAACCCTATGGTTGTGCCACTGTCTATAAAGCAGTCTTACATTACCTATTTATTATTAACTTAAATAGAGACGGGAATGACTATATGGCAGCTTACTCCCTCCTTCTCTTACTGGCCTAGTATAAGGGAGTAAAGGTCTACTAGGCTCTCTCTTTTCCCAATTCTAACTCTTACTTTTTCTACCAGCAGGAGCGCTAAATATGGCCCTTTCTGCTGCAGTTATAGCAAACGTGTGTCTCTTAATTCTACTTATTTGGATTAGGTTTTTACCTATTATTATTCTGGGGTTAACTAGCGTTGCTCTAGGGCTATAAAGCCTACTTACGTTATCCTTCTGCAGAGCGGTTAGATTAGAATCTTCCCCTATTATTAAAGTGAGGTTTAGTCCTACACTCTTTATTATTGGTGTCTTATTCCTTTTACTTACCTAGATAGTCTCTTTTAGTATTTTTAATCTAAGTAGCTTTAGAGATAAGCTTTTCTTAAAAGGTAGGAATTTCGCCCTTTTTCTATATAGCCTGTTAAATCTTAGGTTATAACTTAGCAAGTAGCTAATAAAGTTATATAGCGTCGTCCCATAGGTTTAAGTAGGGTATATTATCTTCTAGCTCTTCTAAGTAGTTTATAAACTAGACTACACTCTAGCCTTCTTGCTGTTTAGCATTATAGTATTACTAGTTATAATTCATCCCTTAATTAGTAGGGTCTTAGACCTAATTAACCAACTAGGACTTGAATTCGCTAAATCTAAGGGGTATAGTAAGTTTCTTCTCATAGCGTGTCTATAAACTCTTAATAGTGCCATGTAGGAAGGTAGAAGCAATTAGTGTCTAATTATACTTGTTAGAGTAACGTTTTAGATCTAGCTAAAACTTGGTTTCATATTAATAGATAAAATAATTGCAGTTTTAGAGACTATTACTATTATACTTATTAGGTTCCTTTATATGGAATTTAGGTTTATCTAACATTATAGTATAGTATAGCGTTGCCCCTTTAAGTCCGCTTTATATTTAGGGTGTCTATACTTTTCCTAATTGTCCTTATAATTGTTCTTAGTAGTCTTAATATACTTATCTTAATTATATCTCCAACTTCTTTGTTTTTTATAAGGTCTTATATAGCAACTACTCTAATAATTCCCCAGTGGTAATTGTTCCTAAGGGTTTTAGAAAGTTAGATAGACTAGCCGTAGCTTCTTAGTCTACTCCTTTATAAGTAGAGGGGATGCGCTCCTCTAGGGAGACTCTGCCAGCCTCTTATAGTAAGGGCGTTATTTTAGGGGGTAAGGAGGTATGGCCCATTATCGTTAATTAATAGCTGTACGTTCCTTCCGTAAAGGATTATAAGCGATTAGAATTATAAAAAGCTAGTCTAACCGGAACGTATAATTATCTAATTAATAGTGTAGAATAAGAGTTATAGATAAGTAGAAGGTAAATTAAAGGTAGAACAAGCTTTACGTATTAAAGAACAAATGCTTTCTAACCTCTTCTATTTAGAGACTAATTGCTAGTTCTTCTCTAGAGGAGAACTAGCTCCTTATATAATCCTTCTAAGACACTAGTAAACCCTTTGCCCCTTATCTGTCTAACCATGTCTCCTTTGAGATATTAGTGGGACATTAGTAAAACCTTTATCTGTCTTATTTAATATGTACCTTTTAGGAGCGCCTGTTATAAAAAGCTAGATATACAAACTAGTTTAAATATACTAATAATAAGAAATAAAGACTTTTAGTAAATATAAAAGTATATATAGGGTTAAATTATTAAGCTTTAAAATAAAATTGTAAAGCTTATTTTAGTAAAAGAATAAAGAATAATACTACACTAAGACTAATAATATAGTTTTAACCTATTTGCCAGAAGCTTAAAGCTAAAGGGATATATTAACCTAGTACCAATAACTTATTTACTATATATATACGGCCTTATTTTCTTCATAGATCAATCTTTATATAAGTTTATCTAACAATAGCCTACTAAGATTTAATTTCTTTCTCTTATACTACCCTTAGTTAAGAATTTTCTTTGCAATCTGTAGGACACTATTTAACTCATATTCTGTTGCTCGGCCCATGCCGCATTCCGTAGAGATGCCGAACTCAGAGACAATTCCCTTCGCTCCTTCCTTCCGTTCTCTAGTCCCTTGCTCGTCGTTCATATGGAGAAGCCCTAGATACAGTTCAGTAGTTCCGAGTTCTAACTCCTTTAACGGGCTAAAGTAAGCTGCATCAGTACGGTCCTTGGGAACGGGCATATGGATCCAATTGATAGGTCTAGGAACGGCATGCAGAAGTGCTGTTCCAACCTCAACCATTAGTCCAACGTCTTTAGGCTCTGTGAAGTGTTTGTGGCCAAAGTCGCCATAGCAGAAATGGAATCCCAATTCGACACCATCATCTACGGCTGAAGCAAGTTTGACCATCCGCTCGATGAACCCTTCTTTGACAGGAGAAAACCAATCTACAGGCACGGTTGCCACGCCCTCAAGATAGGCGAATTCAGATGGTGCATCAAGCTGAATGGACAAGTCCTTGGCGGGGATGCTATCCTGAATGCGTCGCAAGACACCCAGCATAGCCAGGGTTGCAAGTCAATCAACGAGATTTCAATATTGAATTGAATCGATTGAATCTTGGCACTCAATTCAATCGATTGAGGATTTGCTGGCTTTTCAATTTAATTAATTTGGAAGTCCTGATTAAATTAAATCGGTTAACAAATATTAAAACTTTTAATATTATAGAAATATATTTGCCAGAGTTAATAAGTCGTAATGCTCTAAACCTTATTTTTCTTAGTCTCTTTTACTAAAAAAAGTTTACCTAAGTATTACCCGATGTTTACACTGTCGCCGCTAGCATTTTAGCAGCTACCAGATTTGGCTGTTAATGATATTAATTCTATTACCACCATGGCTTCTAACGCGTTAGATAATGGCTAAATAAATACCTTAATCCTTTCTATAGCTTGTTCTGATCCTACTATACCTACTAACCTCCAGCGCGCCTTAGAACACAGCTTAGATAGTAATACTAACGCGTCTACCACTAATTTCTAACAAGAAGAGTACGATGGAATTAAGTAGAAGCGTCTTCTTGGCTACCATATTCCTTATCTAACGGTGGGCAGACGTCGTGGGCCTATATAGAAGTACGGATATAATATTGAGCACGCTAAATCAGGCAAGCGGTATTAGGTATATAAACTCTGCTATAAAAAAAAGGCTTATCTATAATATATATATCTGGCTTTAGGCACCTTAAATTATTTTTGGTATATGCAGGACGAATATAATACTAGTAATACCTCTATAGAGAAAGCAAAGCAAGGACGATTAGTCTTTAAACAGCTGTAACTTTAAGCCGATAAGCTAGAGGATTAAGCTTAAATAAACACTATTATCTAGAGCGTTAATGTTGATCGTTTTACTTAGCTTTTAATGCGATGGGTTATATATAATAATATTCTATTTTATAAGCTTAAAAGCAGCATATTTTACGATTTTATAGGTTACTTTAATTAAGCTATATTAACCGCAGGCCTCCTACCAACTTATTTAACAATAAAGGAGTTAATAATTACTGAGTTTAATTGGCACAAGGAAGTGGTTATTGCTCTACTATATAGAGCGCTAGGCAAGATTTATCTATCTTTTAATTTTTAGACGTCTTGTAATTATCTATTACTGCTTGGTAAGCTTAACTCTAAGGCCTATACTGCATTAATTACTAACCTATATATAGGAATCGTTGTCCACTTTATGGATGCTAGAAATTAGTACCGCTTCTTCCTCCTAGCCCTCCTTTCTTAAGAAGAGCGATATACCGACGTTAATATTGCAGCTAATATTAAGAAAATCCTTACTAAGTTTAAAATTAGTAAACAGTAGGTTGGCTACTTTATAACAGACAACGCGGATAATAATAATACCTGTATTAACAACCTCTTTATAGAGTTTGGATTTGATTTGCTATATTATTATATTTATTATATGGGCTATATTATCAACCTAGTCGCCTAAATGCTGCTTTTTAGCGCAGATTCAAGCGCCCTAAATAAGGAAGAAGAGGGCGAGGATAAGGTTATCCGCCAAATACTGGCTTAATAGAAGATTGGGCCTGTTAGCAAGCTTTATAATATTACCTTTTAGATATTTAACTCTAACTAATGCGTTAAAAAGTTCCTTAAGCTTTAAGATCTAGAGCTTATATTAGTAAGTAAAGATAACGCGCTGTAAGCTAATACTAAGCTTCTTCTAATTAAGCCAGTAGAGACGCGCTGGAACTCTATAGAGTTAGCAATTAAACGCGCAATAAAGCTCTAAAACCCTATTAATCGCATTATCGGCGACAAAGTCCTTAAATGGATAATATACTGGGCTAAAGTTACTGTGAATGGTATAAAGGATCCACCTACTAGAGTCTGTAAAGAGCCTAATATTATTAAGAACTATTTAACAGAGGACAACTGGGCTATATTAACTGAATATCTGGCTATTTTAAAGCCTCTCTGGATTGCTATAAAGCAATTAAAAGGACGCCTAAAGGAAGGTACGTTAAAAACGTTCTTTATTTCTATTACGAACTGGTTAATATAGGCAAATTTGGATCTCTATGGGAAGTCCTTCCTATATTTAAGTATCTACTGGATTAATTTAAGCGCTATAAAGTATAGTATAAATACTACCCAGAGCCTCACTTCCGCTATAATATTAATGCAGCTTAGCTGAAACTGACTAAATACTATAAACTTACTAATCGTTCGCCTGCCTATATTGCTGCCATAGTCCTTAATTTGTTAATTAAATGGACTTTTACTAATAAATATTGGACGGGTAAAGGCTGAGCTGGTTAGAAGAAAGCAGCTAAGTAAGCTATTCGCAATCTATGGCTTAAGTATAAATATCTTCCAATTAAATTAACTACTGACGGCGAGTCTCCTGTGCAGCGGCGCGTCTTCTTGTCTGAAATTAATGACTACTTTGTTGGCGGCTTTACTCAGCCTACACCTATAAACGATCGCGATAAGTATAACGATTGGCTTGCACAAGCAGGTCACCCTAAGGACGTTTAGTGTACCAATCTGATTATATATTGGCAAGCTAGGGTGAAAGGGACTCTATATCCACAACTCGCTCGCATGGCTCTTAATTTAATAACTATTCCACTAATATTGTCTGACCCTAAACGCATATTTAACCTTATGGGTTTGCTCCTTACTGCTAATTACGCACGACTATAATCTGATATAATTGGAGCTTTAATGGCAATGGGATTATGGGATAAGGAAGGAGTTATTAATATAGTGGATGGGCAGTTAAGGCGACCGATAATAAAAGAGACAGTATAATGCGGTAGGAAGGCGTGTTAACACTATACCAAGACTCGCGATAGGCCTACATTGAGAGCCGGGTGACAGGAAGGACAATTAGAAATGATTTTGGGCGTTGCTAGCAGTGGTCTTAAGAATATTTTTATTTATTCATTTTTATGAATATATTCATTTATAATAAATGATATGTATTAAATATTTTTTTCCCTTATAAATTGAATTATTCATAAGCTTATGAATATATATATAGATTTTTAATTTTATAAATATTGAGGTAGATTATATAGTATTAATACTACGCCGGTCGTTCCTAAAAATACATAGGAACTCAATATTTTGGTTTCCTGCGTAGATACCTTTATTGTTTTTTAAGTTCTACTTACCCCCCCAACACCATCAGTATCGCAATACTATAGCTCCATTACAGTCAGAGTCTATTATATATAGTTATGGCAGTAGTTCTAGTACTTAATCTGAACTATCTGAGCTTAATAGCAACCAATTTGATAACCCCAATACCAATAAAGATTATAACGCGTTATCCTCTAACCAATTCTCCGGTTCTCTTCTACCTAGCTTAAAGAAACAAAAGATTCGCGCAATAAATACTTGGTCCTATGCACGGGAGCCTTACAAGGGCGAGCCAGTTAAGAATAAGAACGGCTGGCAATACTAATACTATGCTAAGTGTATATTCTGGCGAGAGGTAATTACTACCAATATTCGCACGCATCTATATAAGAAGCACGGTATTACCGTTAAGGAGGAGGACTTGGTAATCAAGAAAGTTACAAAGCAGAGACTTAAGGGCCTATATTAAAAGCAGGGTAAAGCCCAAGTTTAAAAGGTTAAGGAGGAGAAGGAATATATACTAAGGGAGTCTATTAATCAACCAGTTATTCGGGAGGCTTTGGCGCAGTTAATCGTTATTTAAAATCTACCGTACAAGGTAGTAACTTGGCTAGAGCTTCGAGCGCTTCTTCTAGTAGTAAACTATACCTGTAATGAAGTTCTGGTTAACTCTAGCGCAACTGTACTAAAGCTAATTAAGGAGTCATTCCTATTAGATAAAGCTATCCTAAAATAAAAGCTCCATACCTCTCTTACCCCTATACACCTTTTACTTAATGCATAGAGCTCACTAAATTGGAAAACTTTTATCGCAATCTATGCCTACTTTGTTAATAGTACTGGCGTACTACGCAAAGCCTTACTTGCTCTCCCTTTTCTACCTAGCAGGCACAGAGGTGATAAGTAGGTAGAGGTTCTCTGGCAAGTCCTCCAAGACTACCAAATACTTAATAAGATTGGGTATTGTGTCGGCGATAATCACGGAAGCAATAATAAGCTTCTTAAACAACTCTCTGCACGGCTTAAAGATGCGGAAATAGAAGCTCGATTTAACGCCAAGCAATACCGCATTCGCTGCCATGGCTATATACTTAATATTGCCACGCAGGCCTTCTTCTTCTCTAAGGATAAGGAAGCCGTTAATATTGCCTTTTAAGAGGCTCGCGTAAAGCTTAAACAAGATTTAGATCTTAATAAGGATCAAATTAAGGAACTTCTAGCTTAAAGATTTAAGAAAGGGAAAGCCAGTAAGTATACTTATTAAACAATTAGCCCTCCAGGAAAGGTGTATAATATTATTACGCATATTTAAAGCTCTAACGCCCACTATAACCACTTTATTGCTATTACCCTATAAGCAGTCCCTATGGATAATAAGACGCGTTGGAACTCATGGTATAAGATAATACTAGTGGCTCTAAAATTGAGGGCGGCAATTGGTAAATATCAGGAAGAGTATATCAACAAGTTTAATAAGGAAGATATTCTTAACGCTACTAACTAGAAGGCTTTAGAAAGTATTAGAGACTTCCTATAGCCCTTTAAGCGCGTTACAAAGGAGACAGAAGGTAATTATGCAACGCTTAATAAGGTCTTGTATACAATGGACTTTATAGTGGAATATTTTAAGACATCTTTTAAAAAGTACGCCACGAATCTAAAGCTCTGCGACTATATACGTACTAGTTGGCACGCCTTTAATAAATACTACCTAAAGACGGACGAAGTTACCGCCTATGGCGCAGCTCTACTACTGGCACCTTACTGGCGGAAGAACTATATTACTCGCAATTAGAAGGCCTCCTAGAGGAAGCCAGTAATTAATACAGCTTAAAAGCTCTGGGTAACTTAATACAAGGATATATATAAGGGTGAGGTAGCTATACAGAAAGCTTCTAAACACGTTTAAGAACCCAACGCGTATGATATTTAGAATAAGAAATAATTAGTCCTTAACGCAATCAATAACGAATTTGATTACTTTATTAACGCCTTCCCTATAAGCCTTCCTCCAGGCATAACTGCTCTTAATTAGTAGCTTACTTTAAGCAATCGCGCTAGCTACCCATGCCTCTACTATATAGCAATTAATATTCTTTCTATACCCCCTATGTTGGCTGAACCAGAACGTATTTTTTTAGGAGCTCGGCGGACGATATCCTAGCAACGAATAAGGCTTGGACTAGGGAATATTGAGAAAACGGAGTACTTAAAGTCATGGATAAGAACAGGGCTTATAGCAGGATAGAGGAAGGAGCTTATATTAGGTATAAATATTATAGCTAAGGATTAGGGAGGGGTGCAGGAAGGCGTCAGCGACGGCAATGGCGACGATTAATTATAACACTATGCTAAGACTGGCGATAGAGCTTACCTAAGCTATATTCATTATATGCATTCAAATCATGAATATTTTTGGCGCGCTTATGAATTAAATGAATATTTGGCATAAATATGCATGCATTTATTACTAAGACCACTGGTTGCTAGGTAGGTCCTCCTGCATCAAATCTATGCCAAGACTTGTAATAGTTGCTGACTACTTAGTTGAATTCAGTTGCAACTAGGTGCCAAGACTTTAATATTGATTTAATTAATTCAATTAACTGGACTCTCTGCTTATAAAGCTTTCAATTCAACCGATTTAGAATCTCAATCGAGTTGAGTTGATTGATTTGCAACCCTGAGCATAGCCTTCTCGTAGATTGGTTCCACTTTCGCTCTCCAAGCCGAGTGAACCAGGTTGCAGACGATGTTAATTGGAGTCGGAAGGCACACTTGGAATCTGACATGCTGTGGAATGGCGCCCTCATCGCGGAGCTTACAGAACTCTTTGTAGGATGAGATTGCAAATTGGTCATATTCCAATGGCTTCAGGTTGATTTCGATGGACTTTTGTGCCTCACTTAGGCCTGCTTCTTCTGCTGGTGCTGAGATAGTCTCACGGAGAAGAAACGGGTAATCGGCAAAGATGTCTTTCTGGAATTGAATAAAGCCGCCGCGCTTGCCTGTTTCTCCATCTGGGATACGACGAAGGTGAGGTGATAGCGACAAGCAAAGTTCTTGAAACACTGTTGGGGTATCTGGAAGACAGATACTGCCGACGAAGTGCACCGTTTTGGAGACTGAGGGTGAAGTGAGTGCCATTACGGAGACGGCTGATGAGTGAGGTCGAGGACAGGGTGGAGGCAGGCGCTTCACAAAGAATCGGAGTTGGTTAAGTAGTTCCAAGGTGTCGACCTGAATCAGGTCCTTACTGCCCCGACTCAGCTACCTACCCGTTGACTCAGTCATTGAGTCAGTCGTTAAGTTAGTCGTTGACTCGGTTACCTACTCCTTGTTTCCATTGCTACCCCCTACCCTCCTTCTCTTTCCTTTCCTACACCTTTCCTTGTGTATATATAGAGGTCTTAGAACCATATTTCAATAGATAGAGTCCTCATTTAATTCCTATAACCGGTGCACGGATATCCGGTCGACAGTTATAAGCCCGGGTTGCTTGCTATATTGCCCCTGTTTAACTAATTGATTTAATTAATCTATTTAATTAATTATACCCCTTATTAAATTGCTACTTATTTATTAAATTCTTCATCCTTTCTATAAGCACCTTTTAATATAACTTCTTAACTACCTACCCAGACCATTACCACGACGGTAATATTATTAAATTAAGCTGATTGGGACGAATGGATTGACCTTATCAGACTTCGAGCTCGAATAGGAGACGTATGGGAATACGTTAACCCCTTAACTAAACAGGATTAGTTGCCCTAACTAATTAAACCAGCCTTTCCTAAGCCTTTAGATGTGAAGATAGGAATAACCTTCTATGCAACTCTCTCTAAGGACGAGAAGGACGAGCTTTGAATTCTCTATAAAAGACACAAGACGGCAGAGAAGGAATACAAGAGAAAAAAGACAGCTTTAACCTCTCTACGAAGCTACATTACCAATATAGTAACTAGGAACCTTAACACCTATATACTAGGTGTCGACTTAGTATACAACACCCTAGTGGCTTTTAAGGAGAGAGTTGCCCCTACCGATATAGCACGTCAGCTTTACCTATCCACTCAATACGCCAAGGTTAAAAAGGGCCCAAAGAACCAGAACTTCGAGGCCTGGCTATAGCAGTGGGAGAAGACGTATAACGACTGTAAAAAGATCAAGCTGTTAAATATATAAGGCGATTGAGCAATTAGAGACTTTCTAATAGCGGTAGAGCCAGTATCACTAAATTGGGCCTTGATGTGGAGGGTTAAATTTAATAAATATAACTAGGCCAAAGACCACGTGTTATCTATATATTAAATAGTTAATATATATTAGGACTATTAAAGATTAGAGACTGCCTAGCAAAAGAATAGAGATTAGTTCAGTGCCAATACAGTAAGCTTTTAGGGCAAGTTAATTGATGAGGCTCCTAAGGACGAGGCTCCTAAGGATAAGGCTCCTGCCCCTTCTAAGTTGGCACGGAAGAAGGATACCCTGATATGCTACTGTGGAGCTGTTTACTAGTTCTAAGATTGTCCTTATATTAATGAGTCGGTTTGATTAAAGGACTAGAAATTAGATAAAGCTACGGCTAAGAAGGTTAAGGAAAAGATTGCTAACGCCCTGGAATGGCATAAGCGAATACTAGAGAAGGTTAGGAAGCAGTCTTTAGAAAAGGAAGCTGTACTAAACCAAGATAGAAGTTGAAAGGAAGACAATAGTACCTTTGCAGTATATTAAATAGGCGCCTATAAAGTAGGCACTAACTACAAGCTGCGCAATAGCGTGATTCTTGATAGTGGAACTATAATACACGTTATTAATAATTAATTAAGGTTTGTTAACGAGCTTCAACCGAGTAATGACTTTATATATGCCGGAACGGGCATGGATCTAATTAAGGGTATAGGGACGGCAGTTATTACTATTTAGACGCTATTAGGTCCTAAAAAGATCTTTTTAGCTAGCGCGGCATATATACCAGCCTTTTATATAAATTTAGCCTGCCTAAAGAAGTTCAATAAGAAGAACATATAGTGGGATAATGAAAGGAACCTACTGTATTACAAGAATAATTATGAGACGTTTACCTTTTACAAGAGCTATTGTAACCAATTAACGCTTAAGTATAACGAACTACAACTGAGGACCCTAAGTAAGGCCTTATTCGCAATCTAATCGCGAGACCCCCTTCCTAATTAGGAAATATCAGGCGAACTCTGGCATAAGAGACTGGGCCATATAGGACCTAATATAATTGAGCATTTACCCTAGGAAGCAGGTAGTGCAAAACTTTAAGGTCTAGTAATGATTGACTGTAAGACCTGTGCTGTTAGCAAGGCTTATGAAATTGTATTAAGAAGAACACCTACTAGTAAGGCTACTAGGCCCTTCTACTAAGTGCATATTGACTTATTTCCAGAGATTGTGGCGTACAACGGTTATATCTGGACGATATACTTCTATAACGAATATCTGCGTATAAATGAGGTAGAGACCTTCGCCTATAAGTCGTTAACGATGTAAGCAATCATATAATATTTGAATAGGGTGGAGCGTTAGTATAACCTAAAAATCGCAATAATTTAAATCGATGGCGAAACGTCCCTAGGTGGCGAGTTCGACGCTTAGAGGACTTAAAAAGGAATACTATTAGAGAAATCGGCCCTATATACAAAGTCTTAGAACGGTTCTACTGAACATTTTAGGGGGGTGATTATTATTAAGTCTTAGTGTATGCGAATTAAAGCTTAACTACTAGAAGAACTATGGCCAGAGGTTACTAGAGCTGCAGCGTATTTAATTAATTAGACACTAAACGCCTAGCTTGGCTGGATAACACCTTTTAAAAAGCTTTAGTTAGTACTAGGGTTCTCGCCATTAAAGCCAAATATAGCTTACCTATAAATATACGGCTGCAGAGCTTACCCGCTTAAATATAATATCCTGCGTATACAAAAGCTTGAGCTAAGGGCTTATATTAGATACCTGGTTGGGTACTAGTTGACGAATATCTATAGGGTCTATATACCTAGTGAAAAAAAGGTAATTCAAACAAGAGACGTGATGTTTAATAAGCAGTTGCTCTATAACGATAGTTAGCCAGATCTCGCGAATCTACTCTAAAAACGAGCTGATTAAATTTTGGAGGTAATTAATGTGTTAAGTAGTAATAGGACGCTTTAGGAAGAGCTTGACAAAATATTAGATAAAAAGGACGAGACGTTAGATAAGGAGGATAAGGTAAATAGTGGTGGAAGTTAATAGGTAGATACTGATGAAAATACAGATTAAGATAATAACGTAATTAGCCCACAATCCTTAAAGGACAACTCTATACCTAGCCTTCTTACCCTAGCTAAGACGCCAGAACCTTAATTAAATACTATAAATATAGAGCTATTAAGTTCCTTAATTAATCGAAGACCCCAATTTAAACTTATTCCTAAAGAAGAAGCCCGTCTAAGACAGGAGATTATAGGCGATATAGGCGATATTAATGTTGTAGAAGGCAAAAGAACTAAAAAGCTCTTAACGCGTTAAGCAGCTTACTTAATAGATATTAAGTAATTAGATACCCTTTCTGCCTTCTATAAAGCCTTTACTACTGGAATTAGATATAACCAGAAGCGATTATACCACAATAAGCTTCCACTACCACTGCACAGCTAAAAGGAGCTTTAAGCTAACCTATATAAAGATGGCTTTATGGAAGCCGCTAATAAGGAATATAATAATCTTAAGCAGCGAGGGATATTTAAGTCTGTTAAACGGACAGCGTCGCTTGATGTTATACCCGTTATCTAGGTGTTTACTTATAAGTTTAACACTAATAGATATCTTGTTAAATTTAAAGCCCGTCTTTGTGTATGAGGTGACTTATAACGACTTAGTAAAAAGAACACGTATGCAGCAACCCTTGTAGCAAAAATATTCAGAGCCATAATGGCAATTATCGCTGTATTTAATTTGGAGACTTAGCAGTATGATGTAGTTAACGCCTTCACTAACAGCCTTATTGATAAGATAGTCTATATTAAGTTTCTAGATGGCTTTTGATAGAAGGGTAGGTGTCTGCTCCTTTGAAGAGCTCTGTACGGCCTCCGATAACTACCACTGCTTTAGCTTAATAAGTTCTTAACTACCCTGACATCCCTAGGTCTAACGGCAGTTAATGGAGAATCGTGTCTATTTTATAACGACTGGCTAATTGTGTTCTTCTATGTTGATGACATTATGGCAGCCTACCGTATAGAAGACTTACCAAAGCTTTAACTCTTTAAGGAACAGCTGACGATAAAGTATAAGATTAAGAACCTAGGAAAACTAACTTGGTTCTTAGGAATTAGAGTCCTTTATAATTGACCTTAACGGAAGCTCTGGCTCTACTAGGATTCCTATATTAATAAAATCGCCAGCACCTTCTATCTAAAAGACTTTTGACTAGTATATACACTAATAAGTATAGAAGATCTCTTGCCTAATCTAGAACAGGCCTCTGAGCAGCAGGTCTATATGTATTAAAGGAAGGTCGGATCGCTACTTTACGCTACCTGTATTATATGACCTGACGCCGCTTGAGCCTCGAGCAAGCTCTTAGAATTTCTTCGCAATCCGTCGCCCCTGTACAAAGCCGCAGCCAATTGAGCGATTGTATACCTGTATTAAAAGAAAACTCTTGCGATTAAATACTTGAGCAGGAATGTTAGAAGTTAGATTGTTGTCTAAGCAAGCGACGCTGCATTTGGCGATGATCCTATTAGTTAGAAGAGCACTGAAGGCTTTATATTTTCACTATTTGGGGGAGTAATTAACTGGCGCTTTACTAAGTAGAAGACTGTTATAATATTAAGCACTAAAGCTAAGCTTAAAGCTCTATTAAACGCAGCTACCGAATTAATTTGGTGGCAGCGCTTCTTTTAAGATATGCGACTCCATACAAGTAAGGAGCATATAATTGGCTGCGATAATTAATAGACGATTTGACTGCTTACTAAAAACGGACCTTAGTTAAATATAAAGCTTTATCACGTAGATATCTACCAGCACTGGCTTCGCTAAGAAGTTTAGAAAGGCTTAATTGTGATTAAGTGGGTTCCTACTACTAATATAACGGCTGACGGTCTTACGAAGGCCCTATTAAGGCAGAAGCACGAAAGCTTTATTTAATAACTGAATTTGGTTAATATTAAGACTCTATTGTAGTTGGATTTGATTGTACTGTTTAACTAATTTGCATAATTTCCTTATTAAGTTTTTCTTTTAGATGGTTTCTATTTGGTTTAACACCATGGATATTTCCTATTTAGGTATATCCAGCTGATTGTCACCCAGTCGGTTAGCTGGGGGGGTGTATCGACCCGAATTAGGTCCTTACTGCCCCGACTTAGCTACCTACCCGTTAACTCAGTTATTGAGTTAGTTGTTAAGTCAGTCGTTAACTTGGTCACCTACTCCTTGTTTCTATTGCCACCCCCTACCCTCCTTCTCTTTCCTTTCCTACACCTTTCCTTGTGTATATATAGAGGTCTTAGAACCACATTTTAATAGACAGAGTCCTCATTCAATTCCTATGACCGGTGCACGGATATCCGGTCGATATAAGGTTAAGGTACACTCCTGCCCACAGAGGGTGACACAAGTTGTGCACTTGAAAGATGCTCTGTCCCCCTTCAGGTATTCTTCTGCCCGTTGACGTAGATTGCGTCGTCTTGTAAGGGTGTACGTTCGCTGTGCCACAAGGGCTAATGCACCATAATGGCGTATTAGGGGATAATGTTGGAAAACAAGCCCGCAACGATATCACGTGATGAGACTTGGGAGAACCTCTTGGCAGGAATCTGACCAATTAGAGAACTTCGACCGCCGGTTGAAGTTCCTTGAAATCTCTTCAACCACCTATATAGAAATAAGCAATGCATAGAGTTTTAGCCCCAATAACCTTATTTTAACGGGTTATAAGCCCAGGTTTGCTCCTAACGAGCTAAACCTAATTGCTTTATTGTTCACGATAATTGCTATCACAATATTACCATATGGGCGTTAAAAGGTTGTTAAACGTTTAACCAACTTATAACGCCAAAAACCTATAATAAGCGGCTACGTAGCTGCCAACAACGGACTCTATGCTAAATGTGATAAGAGGATCCTACTAAGGATAAGCCTAATATAGCCTATAACAAACGGCAACACTAGAGGCTTAGGAGGATACCTCGCATTTAGTAGATAACCTTACTATTATTATTACAGAACGATAGAGTTTTAAGAACAAAGCCTTATAATAGCTGTATTAGTAGCGGATTAGAAGAAGCTTATTGGAACTACCTATACCAGCTAAGGAATATATTAAGTCAAAACTTATACTATATATATACTCCTTATAAAGGAAATAAATCTGATAATGTTATTATAACAAGGCCTATAGACTGCCTACTATAAACTACCTATAAGCCTTATTAATATAAGTGACGAATATACCGCCTAAGCCTCTATCCGAAAGCTTGTTAGACGGGAAGACTGGCTAATATTTAGTATTAACATATAAAACCACCTCCGATCTAAAAATATTAAGTAGGTTCTTAATAACCTACCACAGCTTCTTCCTACAATTAAGTTAATTAGAGAGAAATGGGTGGACTTAGGCTTCACTACCAAACAGCTAAAAATTAAGCCAGCTAACTTAGTAAAGAAATGGGAAAAATACAAGAAACAGCTAGCCTACACAGCCGGTTTTATTAACTAGAATGTTGGCGATATCTATAAGCCGTTTATATTAAACGCTAGATAGGCGCTTAAGAAATAGAAGGCTCTAAAAAAACGCTTTAAGGATCTTAATCTAGCAGCTGTTACTAATATTGTGGCTACCTTCTTTACTAAACACGTTCAAGATTTTAAGAATATAGAGGAGTTTGTCTTCTATATTATATCAAACCTTAATTGCCTTATTAAAATAGACTAACCTATTAACTACGAAATCCTTGCCCAAGCGGCCTTTCTGTATAGAGTTAGCTCTACCAATTATGCTTAGTTTAAAACAACTTAACAAATAAATTAGACACAGAAAAATACCAACCCATAAGCCTTAAGTAAGGAACTTATTGTCTTTAATAGCGAGCTTAATTAAGAAGCTTCTACTATACTAATAGCACGTTTAAATAACGGAACGTCCACAAAGAGAAAGACTATACTAGTAGGAATGTGCAAGCACCCTAACTGCGTAAAATATAACAGAACTACGCATTCTGAAGAAGACTGCTAGGAGAGAAACCCAGAAAACGCACTATAGAGAATTGGTGATAGAATCCATATAAGGAAGAAGTAGAGGACTAGGCCACCTATTTAGCTTAATAAACACTCTAATTAAGTTAAAAATAAAGCAAATCTATAACGCGAGCTTATAGCAGCGGTAGTACAAGCCTAACTAAGCAGGTACAACTTTATCTACAATACTGCTGCTACCGTCCACTACTGTAAGAATCGTGAACTTCTCTTTAACTACGTCAATAACAACACCTTATTAGATACAGTTGGTCCCTATAGAGCTTAATTAGTAGGTAAAGGATCTATCTCTATATAAACCGCACTCCCTAATAAAGGTCACGGAAGTATGCTTACTCTATATAATATTCTTTGTGTACTACATTCACCAGCAAACCTACTATCTGAAAGCCGACTTAAGGAAATAGGCGTCTTCTTTAACAACGAGACTTACGAACTTAAATGTAATAACAAGGTGATAGAATACGCACCTAAAGTTTAATAACTCTACCCAATTTAGTAGTATAACTACTTATTAGAATTAATCCTCTAGATAATTAAAAATAACAAAAGCCTACCTGTTTAGTATCACTAATTTGGCTAACTTAACTATAGTAACCTCAAACGCCACCTAAGTAAACTTGGTATTAAGTTTAATAACATTGGTAATAAATACTATAAACCCTACGCTTAATCTAAAGCCAGAAAGAGGTATAATAGAACACCCCAGGAATAAGCTATACGGCTATTTTAATTTGTCTATACGGATCTAGTAGGACCTATTACCTCCATTAGCTTTAAAGGCAAAAGATACTACGTATCTTTTACCAACGACTATATAAGGTTTACTACAGTCTATACCGTCCATACAAAGGACGAGTGGCTTGGTACTTTATAGAGGTACTATAATTAGATCCACACCAAATTCGACCTTAAAATTACTAGAATTTATACCAACTACGGAGCAGAGCTCTATAGCAAGAAAGCAACTACCTAGATAGACAATCTAGGTATAGAATTCGAACCTACCGCCTTACACACTTAGGAAGAGAACGGAGTAGTAGAGCGCTTGTAGTAAACCTTTACTAAAATTACCCGCTCGATGATCCTCGCCAGCAATATACTAGACTTTCTATGGCCCGATATACTCCTTGTAGCTATACACATCAAAAACAGACGCCCTATAAGAGCTCTTCTTAATGGCATATCACCTTATGAAAAGCTTAAGGGCAAACCTCCCTTAGTATACTATCTAAGGGCTCTAGGATCTACTGTCTACTTCCTTATAGCCAAAGAAGATCGCGTAAAATCAGCTAGGTTCGCTCTATAAGCAAAGAAGGGTGTTCTAATTGGCTATAACAGCAAGACAATCTATCGTGTTTAGCTACCAGATAAACAGAAGATTAAGCATCTTAAAGATATTAAAATCTACAAAGGCGATATTAGCTTAAAAACTACTACTATATTTACGGAAGAATCTATTAACTCGTCTAATAAGCAAGGGAGGGAAGACACTACTACTTCTTAGCCGAAGCCTCTATTAAGAAAAAGACAACGAAGAATTAATTAAAAGGAAGGTCACGATAGCTTGCCCTATAGGCTTAAGCCTCTGCCCAAAAACCTCACTACGACCACTACTTAATTAGGCCGCTAGATGTTAAGAGTTAACCTACTAAGTAACCCTACTACCTTCCTTATAAGCCTTATAGGTACAGACCAAGGCCTTAACCAATAGGCTAACAATATTAATAAGCTACTAAGCAACTGGGATAACGAAATAGGTAATAAACTAATAGCCCTTCTATCTACCTTTCCTCCTTAATCTACACCTTAAAACCCTCACTTAAACAATCGCGACGCGGTTAATCCTATGGCTCTACTAGCTGGCCATATTCAATATACTGGCTTACCTAATCTTGAAACGTACACATCTACTACCTTAATCAACGAAGATAAGCCTTATACGTATAACCGAGCAATCAACGGCCCAAACAGCGAAGAATGGATAAAAGCAATAATAGAGGAGGTAGGGTCTCTAATTAAAAACTAGACGTAGGAACTTGTTAACCTTGCCTCCCTTAAGCCTCCTTATAAGCCTCTTACTAGTAAATGGGTATTCAAAGTTAAAAAGGGAAAGAATGGCGAGGTCCTCCGCTATAAGGCTAGATAGGTCGTCAAGGGATATTTATAGTAGTACGGTGTCGACTACAACTAGACCTTTGCTGCAGTAGTAAAACCTATGGCTTTTAGGGCTCTATTCGCGATTGCTGCCTACCACGACCTTAAAATTAAATAGATGGATGTTAAAACCGCCTTTCTCTATAGACCAATTAATTAAGAACTCTATGTTATTATACTAAAAGGCTATAAAGAAGCTGGTAAAGTCTGCCACCTTAAAAAGGCCCTCTATAGACTAAAACAGTCACCTTAAATCTGGTACGAGACGCTCTCAAAGTTTCTACTAGAAAAACTTGGACTTTACCATCTACACACGGATTACAGTATATTCGCCACTAGCAAAGGATGGAAAGGTTTAATTATTTCTGCCTACGTTAACGATATTAAGATTATCTATAAGGATATAGCGACAGTTAATTAGGCGAAAGCAGAGCTCAAAGCAGCCTTCTAAATGATAGATCTTAGGCCAATAAGCTTTTACTTAGGTATAATAGTTATAAGAGATTAAACGAAGAAGAAGATTATACTCTTATAGCAAGCCTACCTTATCAAAGCTCTTAAACGTTTTAGATTATAAAAGGCTAACACCTTACTAATACCTATAAAGCACTTAATTAAGCTCATAGCTAATTAAGAAACTACTAATAAGGACAACGTTAGAAGATACTAGAGTATGGTTAGTTTAGTTATGTTTCCTATAATAGAAACAAGGCCAGATATCGCCTTTATAGTATTAATAGTAAGCCGTTTTGCCTATAACCCTACCTCTACCTATATAACGGCCGTAAGACTTATCCTTTAATACCTAGCCGGCTCGCTTAATAGAGGAATTACCTATGGAGGCAATAAGAACCTAGACCTTATACCAATTAGCTTTAGTAACGCTAACTAGGGATAAGACAAAACCACAAGACGCTCTATATTGGGCTTTATATTTATATTAAACGGAGAACCAATTTTATGGAAATCAAAGCTATAAGCTACCGTTTTACTATTAATATGTTAATCAGAGTACACGGCTCTAACGGCTGCAGTAAAAGAGGCTATATGGCTTTAACTTTTACTTACTAAACTAGGTGTACTAGACTAGAGCAAGCAGTTCGCTAGAATCTTAATTAAAACCAATAACTAAGCTGCAAAAGCGTTGGCTAAAAATCTAGTTTAATACAATTAAACAAAGCACATCGACATCCAGTTTTACTACGTAAGAGATAAGATAAATAGTGACAGGATTAACCTTGTACACGTTGCTTTAATTAACATAGCGGCTAACGGCCTTACTAAGCCTCTTGCGGGTTTTTAGTTCTATGCCTTCCTTAAACACCTTCGGATGGTGCAGAGACTCAATTAACTACACTAGGCCTTAATAGGAAATTAGTACACAATCAGTAGATCCTCGGAGAGTGCGCTAAACGACGCCTTAAGGCCTTAAAACGAGCAACAGAACTTAACCTTAATCTACCAACCTACCACCCGAATCTAACGGCCACGACATCAGAGAGGGCTTATACTAATAGGAAGAATGGACATACTTTAGGAGAGATATAGGGTGAGGCTACAGGGCCTCTAGAGCTCTATGGGCAATGTAGAACACCTATAGGGAAGTGCTGCCAAAATTTCAAGAGACGTTTTACTGAGCAGGCGCTGTCTCTAGACGTTAGGGAGGGCGTAACTCCTTATTAAACACTTATTCTACCTTAGAGGAGCTTCAGCAACCCTTATCAAGCAATCCTA
>Ga0307507_10000800_pt1 | contig 69523 bp, 13 predicted proteins | sample 7_EM_MG_FD_207223 | JGI IMG/M metagenome (GOLD analysis project Ga0307507, IMG submission 207223) | Populus trichocarpa ectomycorrhiza microbial communities from riparian zone in the Pacific Northwest, United States - 7_EM | ecosystem: Host-associated > Plants > Roots > Unclassified | place... | reverse complement strand
CTCGTATATCTCGTATTTCTTACTACCTGTCTCTGTTGCCTGTACTCAATCTTATGTATATATTACACCTGATTTCCATAGATTTACAATCAAGTCATTTACTCAATTCTCCACATTGCAAAGCTTACAGTTATGACCCCGGATTGCACCACCTGCTGACCAATTAAATACTACCTTATTTAAGAAGTCACTACTTCTACTACCTTTGCAGTGTCTTGAGCTTCTTTACCTACTAAACGAACGGACGAATTGTACCCGACAGACGGACGAACTGACGAATCAAAAACGTCAAAATAAGGTTTCGCCAAGACGCTAACCTAGACCCTGCCTAACCTGTCAAAATTCTAAAAATGATGACTAATATAAATAAGTCTTTATCTAAAATCAACCTTATCCTTAACTAGCTATCTAATTGGCTTTAATGGTTCTTTGTTATTTAAGATACTGCTAAAACGAATAAGGTATGGCAGTATATTGACCCATTAAAGAAGAAAGACGAGCTTCCGAGCCTGGAACTACCAAAGCGACTTATACCTGCGGACGTACTTCCTGCAGCTACATTAATAGCACAGCTAGACTAAACCCAGCTCTCGCATACAACCAAATCTACGTAGAGTATAAGGACGACCTCCGCATACACCAGAAGAAAGAGCAGGCCGTAAGCAATGTCAGTAACTACATTATTTAATCAACATTGGCGGCCTACCTTCTACTTATTAATGGCCTCGACATAGTGTACAAACGGCTGAAAGCACTTAAGAAAGCACTTGCCCCTACTACGTTAGGTTAAAAGCATGACGTCCTAAATTAATATATGGCTCTTAAAGCCTATAACAAAAAACAGAGCATTGAAAAATGGTTAAATAGCTAGAGGAATGTCTACAAGTAGGCAGAACAATTGGAGCTACCAGACGTCTAGGGATTTAGACCCCACTACAATTTTATACAAGCCATTAAACCCATCTCTTCTAGTTTTGCAGGAGCGCTAGAAGTAGACCTTATTAGAAAAGAACGGAAGGATAAAGAGGCCCCATCTATTATTGACCTTATTGAGGAATTTAAGGAGCACTACTGTATGCAGCAAGCATCGTCCTCTTCTACCTTGACTGCTAATAACTCTATATTCGCAACCCTTTAAAACAATTCCAATTCTAATGGCAATTTAAATTCAAATTTGAAATGGCACAAGGAATGCATATGCGGCATTGTATATTAATTTAGTGACTGCTATTACATCGCCGTACACAAACGCCCTTAAGGATGGAGACTAAGGGCAGACGTTTAGAAGAAGGTAGATAAAACGATCTTATCTACACCTTGGATTAAGCGCGCCGTCAACCATATCTAAAAAAGAGAATAGGAAGTAAAGGAGAATTAGAAAAACATAGAATCTATAATTGATTTTGATTTTAAAACCCTAGCTTCTACTACACCAACTAGCTATGCTGCTGTATTTAGTACTGGTTAAACTCCTTTTAAACTCTTAAACACCTAGATACTTAACCCTAGTGCAAATACCCACGTCTACAATAATAAAGAAGACTTTACCTTCTTATACCCAGCAGTAGAAGACGACTACCTAATTGCTAGTGGAAATTTTAAAAAGATTTAAGCTTACGGAATAGTTACCATAACTATTAATACACTTACTAGGAAGTTAAAAATGAAGCTATCCCATATAGCACTAGCACCTACATTTTTTATAAATATTATAGCACTTTTAAGAGCTACTGATAATAATATCTATTTTGACTTAGGACGAAACTTGCTATACTGTCTAGCAACTAGCGAAATAGTATGCTATGCGAAACGACTAGGGGGCCACTAGGCACTAATGTATAGAGAGCCTATAATTACCCTAGATTTAACAACTTAATTAACCTTCTTAATAGGAAGATTTTAGCCAAGCCGAATGGCCCATAAACTAATTGGAGCCATAGCTACAAAATGGTACAAAATTCTTAGCTATGTAGGACCTACTGCTATTAAGCAGCTTCCTAAGCATATTAATGGCGCAGAGCTTACTAAATTAACTACTAAACGAGCACCGCTTAAAATCGAATGTGAAACTTGCTTATTAGCAAAGCATACACAGCAGATCTCTTAAAGACGAGAACATGAATATCTAGCCACTCAACCATTCGAACGGCTAGCATTTAATATTATTAACCTTAGAGTAACTAGATATAACAGCGACAGATACGTTATATATTTCTACTACACGTATTCTAAATTTAACTTTATGTTTACCTCTAAGAATAAGGATAAAGCTACCGTCCTACCTACTATTTGCAAGACTTACTGTTTAATTAAAACATAGTTCTATTAAGATGTTGTCTTCTTCTGGAGCAATAATAAATAAGTATTTAGACAAACGGAAGACACCCTAGAGACGTGGTGTATAGATAAGGGCGTTACCTTTAAATGCCAAGCACCGTATACTAAGGAATAAAATGGCGGAGCTGAATGATCTGGAAAAACCCTTATGGAATGATTAAGGGCTATGCAGCTGAAAATATCCTTACCCCTATCTTTAGGACCAGAGGCTTTCCTTGCTGCTAGATATGCCCTTAATTGAACGCCGAATAAGTAACTAGGGTGGAAAACTCCATATAAGATCGCCTACGGAAAGCCGCCATTACTTACTTATATGTATATATATAGTTGCAAGACCTATATGCTGAATAAATATATTAGAAAGGGAGACAAGCTAGCTCCTGATGCGTTAATTAGATATCTAGTTGGCTACAATTTAACTAATATCTATTAAATCTAGATTCTAAGTCTCTGAAAAGTTATCTAAACTAGAGATATTATATTTAACAAGACCTCGTTCTATAACCCTAAGGGCTAGAATATTAACTACCTACTAAAGGAAGCATTAGAAGACACTATCCAGACAATTAGTCTACTAAAACCTCTCTATAAGGACAAATCTAAGGACAAATCTGTCCTATATAGACCTACCTTAAATACAGATTAAATGACTATATTAAGCAATCCAGCAGGCCTTCCTATAAAGGATATTAAGCAATTACCAACTCCTAGTAGAATAGTATCTCTAGATCTGCTAGAAATAAACACCATACTGGGAGGACCTTAAGACAATATCACAGATATAATTAAAATAGGTTTTACCCAGCTAAGCTTACTAGAACCATCTAATAGAGCAACTAATATAGCTCCACAAGCTAACAAAGTCTTGGCCGATCCTTCTACTAACCTTATCCTACTAGAAGGTTCCAAATAAATTCAATATTAAGTATATGCAGTAGTACTAGCCAATATATCTACCCTATTTGGTTACTACGCTGGCTTTGCCACAGGATTAGTAAAGGATATTAACCGAACTAAATCCTCCCTGTATTAAGATAATCTTCCTCCTAAACTAGGGAACCTTAAAGAGCTAAGAAAGTACCCTTTAACTGCCGGCTTTTAAAAGGCTATAGAAAAAGAATACAACGACCTAAAACGCCAAGGGATATTTAAGACTGTCCTAAAGGAAGAAGCAACTAACAACTAGATCCTTCTACTAAAATAGGTCTTTAAATACAAGTTTAATAGCAATAGCTACCTACAAAAGCTAAAAGCTTAACTGTACGTCCGCGGAGACCTATAGATTACTAAGGAAGAGACCTATGCAGCAACCCTAGCTACTCGAATATTCCGTGCCCTTATGGCTATAGCAGCCGCATTTAATTTAGAGATTTAATAGTATAACGCTGTAAACGTATTTACGAATATAAGACTAGATAAGCTAGTCTACTATTACTACCTAGAAGGCTTTAATCAAAACGGATATATCCTAAAGCTACTTATAGCGCTATATGGATTAAAAGTCTCACCACTACTTTAGTATAAAGAGCTCACTAATATACTAGCCAAATTCGGATTAAAACCTGTCTTAGGTACTAACTGCCTTTACACCAATAGACGACTTATTGTCTTCTTTTATATAGATAATATTGCCGTTCTGGTTACCAAAAAGGACCTTTTAAGACTATAGGAATTCGAAGCCAAATTGCTACACTAATACGAGATCTGTGCACTAGGAGACCTACAGTGGTTCTTAGGAATTCGAATCGAACGAGATCAACTAAGTAGAAAGCTCTAGCTCTGCCAAGATTCCTATATCAAAAAGATAGCCAATCAATTTAATATTTAACCACTAGGAAGATTTCCTAAGTTACTACTTTCTGCCGAAGAACTAACTCCATCTAACCAGCAGACGAACCTTTAAAGAACTCTAGCCTATTAGCAATAAGTCGGTTCCCTTGCGCACCTCGCCGTATTTAAAAGACCTAATATTGCAAAGACGTATTCTGTCACGGCACTGACCTGACGCATACTGTTCCTACTGTTGGCTGGCCCACCACTAGCGCCTTGGCGGCTGGCCCTACTATTTGTATATAATACCCCCTTTTACCTTCTTCTCTTCTTTATAGCATAACGTAGTTATTTAGTCTACTTCATTGCAGCACTGTGACAGTTTGTGCTATTATCAATTGCGCCCTGTCGCGATTACTGATTCCCCGTATCCTAGTCATCTCCGCCCCAGAACAATCGCGACCTGCGCGCGCAGCCGACGCGTCCACACGCTATAATCTAGCACAGTCCTAGAACGATCCTTAGTTTTTTCTTAGCACCAAAGACCACCTAAATGGGCGACATTAATGACGCCGAAATGGCCGAAACCCAGAACCCCCGCGAAGTTTTTGTAGACTTCTTTATACAGACACACCCTAATATTGCATAGATAATCCGCCGCTCCCTACTGTACCCTAAGACCTTTAAGGCCGATAAAGCTTACTATACCCTTGTCAACCATATCAATGAGTTTCTTAGCAACATTAAAGTGGGACTACAGTTTATGTATAACATAAATACCGCTAATAAGAAAGCCAATGAAAGCCTTAATGCCCTTATTGCTTCCTAGATAGGAACTATTAACTCCTAGGCAAAGACTATCGCCGTTCTAAAATAATTAACCCCTATAATAACGGCAGCAACCTAGCAGAAAAAAAGGAAGTCTAAAAACCCACTAATATTTAGCGGAAAAGGCATCCTATTAGAGCAATAAGCTAACTTTAAGACCTGGCACATTAAAATTAAAGGAGTCTTTAACCGTGACCAGGACTACTTTAACACAGTCCAATCTTAGATCCTTTATATCTCGGATATGCTAGAAGGTAAGGCCTATAAGTTTATTAAGTAGGGCCTAAAGCTTATGCACGAGAACCTAAACAATATATCTATATAGAAATGGCCCGCTAAGGAAAATATGCTTAAAGAGCTTGCTGCCTACTATAAGGTTATCGATATAACCTAGGTCGCAAAAAATAAGCTTAACTATTTCCCCTAGGGCGAGCGTAATTACTGGTCCTAGAAGGGAGAGCTTAATAAGTTAATAGTCCGCACCAGGAAGACAGACAAATAGAAGGTGGACCTACTCCAGAAGTTTATCTCTCTAAAGATGGAAGAGCTAGTACTTGGACTTAACCATAAAATTAACAACAGTGACTATATAGGTTAGAGCAAGCAGATGGATGTGTTCGCTAAGAACCTTATAAACTATGTACACTAAGCTAACCTTAAGAACACTAACCACTGCCCACCTGCTTAAGCCCCTGCCCCTACGCCGACCCCAACCTTAGCAGTGACTGGAGAACCTATGGACCTTAATAGAATCTCAGATATGGAGCGCAAGCGCCGCTTTAATAATAGACTGTGCCTTACCTGTGGCCTGCCTGGCCACTGGAAGGACGCTTATAACCCCACTATAATAGCAAACCTAGTCCCAATGCTAGCCCGTTAAATAACGCAAACTAATAACCGCGGATGTAGCAACCGCGGAGTCTATTATAGCCGTGGTAGATGACTCCCCCCCTTTAACCCTGCGGCTCAGTTACTCTAAATAATGCCCTATATAGAAGCCCAACCCGTCAACAACGCCCAGAATTGGCGACTCCGCGCTAGCAAATACAAACACGGCTATATTGTTGGCGAGGTGCCGTCTTCCTATACCCTAACTAAGACTAATACTGCCAGCTAGACAGATACTGGATCGCCCTATTAAGACAGCCCCATACCCTAGTTGTTAAAAGGTAGACCCTTGGACTAAGTCGCGTCTAAGGGTCCAAACTATATAAGGAGGAAGACAAGAAGATTAGGTTCCTGTTACTAGACCAATTAGTCCTTTCTATTAATAAGCTGCCACTTAATCTTAGATTAGCAAATAGTAACAAGAAATTAATCCTTATTTAAACCTAACTCTCCTTATTACGCAACCCACGCCCCTAAGTTTTTATTAATATAGTAAGCCTAGTGGACTCCGGTAGTACTGTAATAGCATTTGCCAACGTAGAGTCTATTGTAAGAAAACATAACGTTATAACTAAGAAGCTGTTGGCACCTAGGCTACTACACCTCGTAGACAGCATCCCGACTTTGCTTATTACAGACTACTTTACCACCTAAATGTTAATTGGCCTCTATACTGAAGCTATGCTCTTTCTTGTTACTAAACTCTTACCTACTACCCTAATTATCTTAAGTATGCCTTAGCTCCAGAAGCATAAGCCCTGCCCTAGCTTTAGGGAGCTTAAGATCCGCTTTAACTCAGACTACTACTCCAGGAACTGTCTCCCATAGGGGACAGCCGACAGTAATAGGGACGCCCTATATGGATACTTAGCACTACTAAGCCTAGTGCCTAGGACCACATATAAAGCCCTAATAGTAGAAGATATTCCTAATAAAGGGGAACCTAAGCAGCTGTAAAGTAACAAGACAGTAGAAAACTGGACTACTCTAGCACTTAAAACTAAAACAATAGGCTAGCTAGCCTTGCCGAGACCAAAGAAGAAGGCCCGCTTTATGCCACTACTACTAAGAATCTAATACCAACCTAGACACCCTTTAAACCCCAACCACTTAGCCCGACACCCGGAAATAAGCCATATGCTATATACACACACTATAGCCCATGTTATAGCAAGGACTAGCTATAGAACCACTAAGACCCGGATAATAGAAACCGCGCCACTATAATGCCTAACCTTGTACCTACTCCCCGCACGCCTTGTGCAAGGCTGCCGCCTAAGAACCGCTCCTAAGAGCTGACTAAGACGAGCCAGCCCCGCCGCGACGTCGGGAGAAGACCAAATACGCCCTAATCTAAACGATATTATAAACATACGCGCTGTGAATTTCGCCCAGTTTTATAAATAAAAAGGCGTATAAGTAACGAGGATCCATATAGCAGAGTTAGTAAAATTAGTAGAATAAGAAGAATGGAAATAATTAATAGATAAACTTCCTACTAAACTGGTTAAAATACCGGACCTAACAGAGGAATCCTTTCGCCGCTTAGTTAATGGTGACTATATAATAGAAGAAGCCTACAAGGTCTTCCCTAATTATTTTCACCGTTTCCTTAAGGAAAACCTCTAGACTATAAATACTGAGTTCCTCCACCGTAAAGTTATAGATACAGACGTTAAGAAGTTTATAAAAGGTAAGCCCGCTCTAACTAGGGACGATATCATACGACGCCTCCTAAGGGAACATAGGCACTATATTAAGGGGTTTCTCCCAAAGAATGCCGACAAGCTCTCACTACATCGCCTATGGGACCATAAAATCGAAATTATGCCAGGAAAGCAGCCCCCGTACTATAAGAACCGCCCACTCTCCCCTACTAAGCTCCAATGCGTTAAGAAATGGATTGATAAGATGCTTAATAAAGGCTTTATTTGAGAATTAACGTCCCCCGCCGCAGCCCTGCTCCTACTCGCTGCTAAGCTGGGAGGAGGGGTAAGGATCTGCCATAACTATAGAGGACTTAATAACGTTACCGTTAAGAACCAATACCCGCTCCTACTTATCTGTAAGACACTTGATGCCCTATACGGCGCCAAATTCTATACTAAGCTTAATATTATTGCTGTGTTTAACAGGATCCGTATTGCTAAGGGCTATAAATGGCTTACAGCATTCATTACCCGCTTTGGGCTCTACGAGATACTAGTAACCCCATTTGGCCTTTATAATACCCCAGCTACATTCCAGAACTATATTAACTATATTCTTCACGACGCACTAGACGACTATTGTATAGTATACCTTAACGACATCCTTGTATTTTCTAAAACTTAAGCTAAGCATACTAGGCACGTTAAAGAGGTAATTTGCCACCTTAGAGCTGCCGGCCTCTAAATTAATATTAGCAAGTCAGAGTTCTATATAATAAAGATAAAATACCTTAGCTTAATTATCTTAATAGAAGGAATAAGCATAGACCCTAAAAAGGTCCAAGCCTTATAAGTATAGGAGAACCCAACCTTAGTTAAAGAATTACAGCAGTTTCTTGGATTTGCAAACTTTTACCATAGGTTTATCCAAAGTTATTCTGCTATTACTACACCTATGACAAAACTCCTAAGAAAGGATGTCGGATGGCTATAGGGACTAGAACAAGCTAAGTCGTTTAAGGCCCTTAAGAGAGCCTTTACTTCAGCACTAGTACTAGCATACTACGACTACATAAAGAAAATAGTGGTAGAGATAGACGCATTAAATTAGGCTTCTAGCGGAGTCCTTTCCCAGTACAATAACGACGGTAAATTAAGACTGGTTGCATTTTTCTCCGCAAAGCACTCTGCGCTGGAGTGTAACTATAAGATCTATAATAAAGAACTCTTAGCTATTGTTAAGGCTTTAGAGGAATAGCGTTCTAAGCTATAAGGGACCAAGGAGCCGTTTAAAATTATTACTAACTATAAAAACCTACAGATGTTTATAACTACTAAGCAGCTAAACCAACGCCAAGTCTAGTAGGCAGAGTTTCTTTTATAGTTTAACTTTGTAATTATATATAGACCTAGCAGTAAAGCTACGCTCCCTAATGCCCTAAGCTGACTACCAGAAACGAAACCTAAGGACGCTAATAATAAACGCCTCCGCCACTAAGCCTAAGTTATTATACCGCCCTAGAAAGTTGACCCTGTAATCTTAGAAGAATTACTATATAAGTCCCATAACTCTAACGACGTGGAGTTTGTAACCGCTCTAGACCCTAAAATAGCCGAAAAGTCACTAGATAAGCTAATCCGGTTGGGATACTAGGAGAACAAACTTGTAAGAGATATAGTAGCGGCCCTACATAATTGGAAAGCTTGCCATTAGCCAAAGAAGATTAGGAAATTACTCCATTGCGATAAGTTAGAATGCAGTATTGTTAACAGACAGATCTACTTCCGCTAATGCCTCTTTATCCCTGATGCCCTAGACCTCCGCCTAGAAGTTATCCATTGCTCTTATAGTAGTAGCCCTACTGGTTACCCTAGCCGGGTTAAGACTCTTAACCTCTTAAACCAAATATACTGGTGGCCAGGAATCTCCCAGTTTATGGCTACCTTTGTTAAAGACTATACCCTATACTTTCGCACTAAGACCCCCTATTCTGCCCCGCCCGGTTTCCTAAAGCCACTAGAACTACCCGCTCGCCTATAGACCGATATTTCGATTGACTATATTACAACGCTGCCGGTATGCCAACGCCACGGCAAGGCATATAAACATATCCTTATTATTATAGACTGCCTAACTAAAATGTGACACCTCGTTCTAGTAACAGGACTCTTAACAGAGGAGCTAGTTAATAGCTTTGTTAACAATATATATAAGCTCTATAGTGCACCAAGCACGATTATCTCTAATCGCGGTATACAATTTGTTAGCGACTTCTGGTAACGACTAAGTGAACGCCTTAAAACAACCTTATAACCAAGCTCAGCCTAGCACCTAGAAACGGACGGCCAAACTAAAATCGTTAACGCTGCCGTAAATAAGTACCTCCGTGCTTTTATTAGCTTTATATAGGACGACTGAGTTAACTACTTACTGCTTACTAAGTTTGCTATAAATAACCAAGTCAATAAGAGCATAGGCATCTCCCCGTTTTTTGCTAACTATGGCTTTAACCCTCGCCTTGGAATCGAGCCTACTGGCCCCCGCCTACTAACACTATTAGTACAAGCAAAGAAGGAGTTCTTCCGCGCAGACTCTATAGCTAACCGCTTTGAGCGGATATTAATATAGCTTAAGGCCCTAGCCCGGATTTCATAGTAACGCTACAAAGACAATGCTAATACCCATAGGGACGAGAGCGCGTTATTCTATAAAGGCGACATGGTTATAGTTAGCTTAGAAAATATAAAGACAAACAGACCTAAGAAGAAATAGGATAATAAATGGGACGGCCTGTACCCTATACTTGCAGTATACCAAGGGGCAGTTGTGGTAGACCTCCTGGACCACATCTAAGTAAATAAATCCTTCTATATATCTAAGGTCCGCCTCTAGGCTGCCAAAGAGATCCCTAGCCAAGCAAATATTAATACTGTAGAGCGCCGTAATATACAAGGACAAGTAACAGAGAGAGACGATAATAGCAATATAGAAGATAAATAGGAGTTTAAGAAAATCCTTAATGTATATAACAAAGACCCCTAAGGCCTAACTTATAAGATTAAATGGAAATATTACAAGGACATAACCTGGCAGCCAGAAGAGGACCTAAAGGGTTGCGAATAAGCTGTACAGCGCTTTTATAAGCAACACCCTAAGAAGCCAGGACCCCTAGACTAGGCACAAGATAAGGAAAAGTCACGCCGAGGTTGTGGCTAACCACCGTGTTAAAAATTTGTGGTGGTTAAGATGTTATGGAACTTTGACCGCCGGTTAAAGTTGTCTAATTGGTTAGAATCCTCGCCAAGAGCACTACGCGCCAACTTTATTTGTTAAGCCGACCAATTAGGATTTTTGATATTTTTGTAGCGAAAACAGGTAGTCCCGCGTACTGCCTGTTTAAAGTTACTTATTTGGTTTGGGGACCAAACCTTCTAGAGAGGGGAGTACTGTCACGGCACTGACCTGACGCATACTGTTCCTACTATTGGCTGGCCCACCACTAGCGCCTTGGCGGCTGGCCCTACTATTTGTATATGATACCCCCTTTTACCTTCTTCTCTTCTTTATAGCATAACGTAGTTATTCAGTCTACTTTATTGCAGCACTGTGACACATTCTAAGCTGGCCGAATTCCTTACTAATTTAAATTAAAAGCACCTTAATGTAGCTAATTAAGCTATTACCTACTGCCTTAGAATAAAAACGACAGCTATTAAATACTCTGGCGAAGTATTTGGAGCCTACGTCTACTTTAGAAACCCTAAAGGAGAAGACTTTACCTTTTATAGAGCATCTGACGCAGCATTTGCGGACTATAAAGACACTAGACGGAGCTCTTAAGGATACCTTTTTATACTATTTAGAGGACTGATTAACTGGAAGTCGACCCTATAGAGATTAGTAACTCGCTTAACTACCAAAGCGGAGCTTCTCTCCCTGTCTATAGCTGCCGTTAAAATTATCTGGTGGTAGCGTTTCTTTAAGGCAATCGGCTTTAATTTAGAACGCGAATTTACCCTACTATACGACAACATGTAGACCATACGACTCCTAAGATAGGATACACCAAAGCTTGACACCAGGCTACGATATATCGACGTCTATTAGCACTGGCTTAGACAGGAAGTCCAAGACAAAAAGATTGACGTCCGATGGGTCCCTACAGACAAGATGCCTGCTAACAGCCTTACCAAAATCTTACCCCGTCAAAGGTACGAGGCATGGATAAAGCAATTGAATTTGGTGGATATTTGACATTAAATTGCTACCACATTATCTGATAAAGACTCTTAAACATTACCCTATCCCCTTACTACTCCTAAATTGTATCCCAAATTCCCTATTTTGGTATAGTCTCTACCTTTATTTTTATTTTCTATAGCTTTAACTACACCGTCAAATCTGGGGGGGGGGGTGTAATAGACTACCGATACTGGCTGAGCTATAAGACTGCAGCCTGGAAGGCTCTAAGACAGCGTCAGCACTACCCTCGTATATCTCGTATTTCTTACTACCTGTCTCTATTGCCTGTACTCAATCTTATGTATATATTACACCTGATTTCCATAGATTTACAATTAAGTCGTTCACTTAATTCTCCACACTGCAAAGCTTACACTAGCTCCTAGCTTATATAAGGCTTTTAATTTTATATAGAACGGCCTATTATAATTATAATTCTATAATATAGAGCTCTCTTCTTCTCTTACTTCTTTAATATTTATACGTTTGGTAGCTTTATTTACCTATACTATACTTACACGTCTTTCCCTTAACCTTTTATAGATATAGAGTTTTTTTTTTAAATCTTCTTACCCTATAGTCTACTTTATAGTTAAAAGCGCTTAAAGAATACTATAAGGGCATATAAGCTAAAGTAGAAAAAGTGGGAAGACTAGTATATAAGACTAAAAGGTAATATAGATAGCGCCTAGGTAATAGAAGATAAGCTTTACCTATTTTTAGAGCAGTAAGTTATTAACTAAAAATTATAAGCTATTAGCTATTAAAAACGGTAGTTAAAATAGAAAGAGATATAGAAAGATAGTAAGTAGGTAAAGAAAAGGTAGAAGATAGTTAAGTAGGTAAAGTAACTGGGGGGGAAGGTAGTCGTAGGAGTAGCTATAGGGGTAGCTATAGGTATAGGAGAGGAAGCTATAAAGGAGGGAGGGGAGATATAGAATAAGGAGGCCCTAAACGCCCTATTTAATAAAATAGTCTAATACTTAGTTATAAATAGTTATATCTTTACTATTACTAAGCTTTATATATAGTAGCTAGAAGATAAGGCCTTGTAGCTACTATAGGGGGTAAAGCTCTTAGTAGTACTAGATAGTATCTACTATAATAAGAACTAGATTTAATGCGTTAACTTTATTAATTAAGGCCTATTTATAATTACTAGCGGCTATAATATTAAAGGGCTTAGAAAGGCGATTACTTAATAATAAGAGACGGGCTCTAAGATACTATATTTAGTTAAGTCTTACCTTTAAACTATAGCTAAGCATTTATTAGATTTATATATTACTACTACCCTATCTAGTCCATACGGCTATTATTTTCTAACCTATTCCTTAGGCTATACTACCATTACTTATAGTAAAAGTAGACAAAATATTTAGCTTACTAACTTTATTCTTATTAAACTAGAGAATAAAAGGCCTAAACTAGATAAGTTAGCGCTATATATAATGATATTAATAATATAAGGGAAGTAGAATTAGTATAGTAAGGTTAAGTATATAGGCTATATATGGAACGCTGACCCTATTCTCTACCCCCTCTTTATAATAGCCTTCTACTTCTTTAACCGCTAGGGTAAAGATAGCGCTAAGAGTTTTTTTATCCTTTTAGTAGCTAAAGGACCACTATAATCTATATATCTTTACTAGTAGTATTAAAGTACTATAATAGCTGCTAAGCTATTATATGTAGTTTAAATGAAATAAAAAGATATTTTAGGGGGTAGAAATTTACTTAAAGAAGAGAATCTATAGCGCCCGTAAGTAGAACGTCCGGTATACTAAGCTTATCGGCGTTAAGAAGACCTAAATTAGACGGGCCAGACGCTAAAATATAGACGTAATAACGGGGGCCTACCTTAGCTACCTACCCTATATATTTATATAGTTAATTACTGGCTTTCTAAAGAAAGGAAAGGGTTACTTTCTCCCCTATATATAAAAGGTGCTAAAGAAGTCATTTTATTTAAATATATAGCCTAAGATTAATATTTAGCTAAAACGTATAGAGACCTACTACCTAAGTAGGGCCGATAATAAAGTTATATAGCTTAACCTTACGGGCTTAGGATTTCTATACCTCCTTTACGCGCTTAGGGTAATCCTATATAAGTAGTTCCTACTCTACCCCCTGTAAAAGGAACCCCTTTTTAGCTATAAGAAGTATTAAAGGTTTACTATATAGGTAGAAAGCTTGCTAGCTAATATAGTTACGCTAAATAAGCTAATAATATGGAAATACTAGCCCGTCTATAAGGCTGTAGCTAAGCTAAAATATAAGGCCGCGATCTCTAAGATAAAGGGGGTTTGATTACGCGTATAAATAATCTTAAAACGCCTTAATAAGATAAAAAGATTATTAGTATTATTTATACCTATATAGATCTAGTAAGAAAAGATGGGTATTTAAATAGGGCCTATAGAGTCTATATATCCACCTTTAGGTAAGCCTACGCCGTCTACTATAACGTCTATTATATCTATGCCGCCTGCTTAGCTGTTTATAATATCTATGCTGCCTACTTAGCCGTCTACTATATCTATATTACTTCTACTAGCGTAGGTATAAGCTAATACTTAATTGTATCTCCTATTTATTTTTAACTTATAGGCGCTATTAAGGAAATATAAAATGCTTCAAGGCGGTAATTTAGTCTTTTAGCTTTAGACTAAGTAGACTTTAGGGCTAGTAGGTAGGCCGTTAATTAAAGCTCTTAATTACTATTAGGGAGTACGCTAGCAGGTTAACAATAAGGCTATATTCTATAGCTATTAACTAGCTAAAACAGCTATAAGGCCAGCAATCTTTAGATTAGCTTTATAAGAATATCTAGGGCAAAAAAGGCTCCCTTTTAGGTAGTAAATAATACCTATTTTACTATAGTAACTAAAACGCATTAATATAAGACTATACTATAGTAATTAAGACTCCTTAATATAGGAATAAAGCCTATTTAGGTATTATAAATCAAGAGTAATATTATGCAACTGTCTAGAAGTACCGATCTAATATAAATTATATACCTTCTCGCCTAAAATCGCGTGCGAAAGTACTTTGGGGGCGGTCGCTGCGCGACCTCGTGTGGGGTTCGGGCGCGTTATCAGCAGGGGTGGCCCTAACCTCGTATTACATAACCCGGGTCGTACCGCGCCAAATCAGCCCCCCCGATATGTGATAGTTATCGAACATGGCCTAAGTAAGGCAACTGGGCAATCCATGCCCGATGCAGCCACAATTATGCAGCATCGCTATATCCTATACGCTGTTAAGATAGGCGTCCAAGTAGACGAGCTAACTAGAGGCTCTAGATCAAATAGAGTCTTAGCAAACTTAATTGTCACGGAACCCCACCGTAGGGGCCTCCATAGGAGAGCCCCGTGCTCTCGCGTACACCTCACGTACAGCTTACGTCAGCTACGCGTAGGTATATCACCTCCTTACGCCCTCGACCCTTACGATCGATCGCGCAACGTCTTGTAGACTCCCCGAATACATACGTTCTGTAGCCATTGCCCCCGTCCCGTGACATTAATATTAGGATTCTCTTAATTAATAAGGCCCCAAATCATTATAATAAATCGTAAATATGATATATTATTAAGTTAATCGTAATTAGATTAAGTTGAGGTGTTCCTGCTAGTAAGGTCCTTAAAATTGAGGCGCGAAGCTATAGATTCTATGGTGGAGACATTGGTTCATATTTTGGTGTTCGCGCACAGGCCACATATATTGGCATAGGATAGCGCATCGAAACTTTAGCGCCAAATGCCGAAGTGAACTAACGTGGTTAACGGGGTTTTGAGCGGTCCCTGAGTTACGACCGATTTAAAGTTTTACCAGTTTGAAAATCAAAGTTCGCCAAATCGGTCATAACCCAGGGACCGGTCAAAACCCCGTTAACCAAGGCAAGACTGCTAAGGGCACGTTCGATACCTTTTTTTGGCCAGGTGGACTCCACTAGGTGCTCCTAAAAAGCCACCTGGGTCCACCTGGGCTCACCTGGTCGCGAACGGGCCACCGATATCGATATCCACCCGGTAGATGCTGTCCGTTCGACACCCTAGGTGGATTTTGGGCAGATTGGCTGTCTTGGCAGCTGAAAAGGAGGTTTCCACCTGGCGTTCTCGCCAACCGCGATTGCACTCCCGAATCTAGTAACGTGTTTTATCAGTCATCCGCCAAAATCAGTCATCCGCCAGCCCCACCAAAATCATCCCGCCTTTATGTTATGGACCTTATATCGGCAGTAGTACGACTACTAAGAGAGGACATAAACGGGTTAGTGGTGGGAACGCGGGAGGCGTTGGAACCAGTAAGGGAGTAGAGACTAGTCGTTTTTTAAGCTTATTAAAGGCCTGCCTATATACGGTATTAAAGTAAAAGGGCCGGTCTTTTTAGGTAAGGCGGCTAAGGGGCTAAGTAATTCTATTATAGTTCTTAATAAAGCGTCGGTAGAAGTTATAGAAGCCTAAAAATAACTATACTCCCTTTATAGTTCTTAGGGATACTTACTAGTTAATTACGGCCGTCTTTTCTAGGTCTGCCTTAATTCCATCTATACTAATAATAAACCCTAGGTACTTTATACGTTTAATACTAAATTCTAAATTCCTAATATTAGCCTAGAGGCTAGCTTTGTAAAGCTATTATAAAACCTTATAAATATGCTTCTTATATTCCAACTTATTCTTAGAGTAAATTATAATATTATCTAGGTAGGCTGTATAGAAGTTGTTAAGGTAATTAAAGAGTGTATCGTTTATATATCGCTAGTACGTAGCTAGTCCGTTAGTTAGTTTAAAAGGAAGTACTTTATATTTATATAATCCGTAACGGGTCTAAAATGTAGTAAGATCTATAGATTTAGGGTTTATTCTAATTTAGTAAAAGGCCTAACGGATATTAAACTTTATAAAAACTTTAGCTCTGCTTATTTAGGCTAGTGTCTTATTAAGTAGAGGTAGCGAATAGCGGTTCTTGCGGGTAATATTATTTAGCTTTTTGGTAAAGAGAATTAGTATAGTAAAAGGGGCTTAACTAGGCTTAATAAATCTCTCATATAGGTTATTAATAAGGTACTACTTAGTGGCCTATAATTTGGTAATAGATTACTAATAAAGGGGGGTATAACTACGGGAGTTTTCCTTGTCTGGTTTAATTTTAATCTTATAGTTATATAGTTAATAAGGCGGAAGCATATCCGATACTACCTTAAAGAATATATCCTTAAACTTCTAGTATTAATGGGGTAGTTTCTGCTCTACTAGCTCCTTATCTATAAGCTTACCTTCCTTTTCCGTAATTATTTAATTAATTTTATATAAGCTGGTTATAAAGGTAATAGTATTAGGTTAAACTAAGTTCTGGTAGAATCCTATAGTGCTAATATAGTAGATATTAATTGGTGGGAGGTCTATAGGTTTCTTTACAGACTTTTATTAAACCGTATTTTATGGTATAAGGTTTATAGTCTTTCTTAGCTTACGTTCCATTTTTTATAAGTTATCCTTCCAGTTTATTGGTTTAGTATAGCGTTTAGTATTTCTAACCTTTCTTTATAGATATATATTGCCTAAGTTCTCTATAGGGGGCTTAGCTAGGCTATTACTAACTTCCTAAATCTTTAGTGCGAGTAGCGTAATATAGGTAGTCTAGGGGCGGCGTAGTATATGGATCTGTTATAGATTAAGCTATATATCTTTCTTAAATGCCTAACCCCTACGTATAGCATCGGCCTAGTAAATAGTATTAATCTAGGGCCGTATAAGGTTTTCTATTATAATACTAATTTCTTTTATAAAGGAAGGGATTAGGGGTAGGGTTTTAGGTTAAATAAGCCGTCTACTCTATACGTCAAGCTATAAGCCTAAATAGGCTAGCTATTTTCTTTTTAAGATTATATTATAGCTTTCTAGGTTTATAATAAGGGGATATTATACTACCTTTATCCGTTAATATAAAGGTAAATCCGCAAGATAGTCGTAATAGATAGCCCTATTTATCCATTATACCTATAAATAGCGATTGGTTTAGGCAGTTCTTTAAGGAGTATATTTTAAAAAAAAACTAGCTAGCTTTATAGCATACTGGGTATCTATTAAGGTAAAGGCATTTACTCTAGAGTTAGCTAAAGTAGAGGTTAAAACTTAATATCTATTGTGGAATAAAGTATAAGGAATAGTGCAGCTTTTTTTAATAACTAGCCAACCCAGATTATGTCACGAAGTTCGTATAGAGCAGTTCATTGATGAAATGGGTTGATTGATTGATGATCTTGACTTGATCGTTGATTGATGTCTTATTGGTTGACCTAGGGCCCCTGGGGCTCTGAAGAGATTTACAATGCACGTGCCCCGTGCACGTGACTCGTGCACGTGTCCCACGCCTTAGAGAATACAGATTATCTGACAGATTAACGTATAATATATTAATCCCTTTTAACTCTAGAAAGAAGTCTTTCTTTAAAGTTCTTCTTTTTCTAACTCCGCGCTATTTTTCTATATTAGTAAAACCTTATCCATTTTTACCTTTATCTAGTAGTCCTTAGTAAAGTAGTTTTTTTTAGCTGTATAAGAAGTAAGCTCCTTAATTACTAAGGGCCTGTTTATAGGGTTTGCTATATATAAGCTAAGTATACACTAGATCTATAGTAGAACTAGCTATATAGCTAGTTGCTAAATTAATAACGGGCTATATAGCTAGTACTATAGGAGTTATAGATTGTGCTAGAGTACTACGGGCCGTTTTTATAGTGCTTATAGTCTAGTTTAAAGAGTTTTTAGCTTTATTCCGCTTAGCTTATGCCTTAATTTAATATTAGCCTTAGTTAATGGCTAGGTAGTAGTCTATAAGTACCTTTTGTGACGGTTCGTCTATATAGCTACCATCAAGGCGTCGTCGGTCACGGATCAACGTTGTCCTAACGTTGCCCCGACGACCGAACATGTACATAGTCGTCTACCGCGCCCCTTTCTTTGAGCCCTTACCTTAGTCTATTCATAATATAGCCCCTTATTGTTACTTGATCTATTGGATTACTCCCATAGGAAGCTAGCCGTGACATTAGACTAAGGTCCACCTTAATTGGCCTGTAGAGGCGATATAATACTAGGTCTAATAGTCAATCGCGTAGCCAGACAGAGAGCTGCTCTACTACTACAACTACAGACTAACCAACCCTCTAAGCCCTGCTTAAGGCACGCAATTGCGATAGCAGATTAAGCAGCTAAAAAAAGAGACTGCGGCAATTAGATTAAAAGGATTACCCCAATTACAATCTTAGTAGCAAGAGGACTTACCTAAGGAAGTAAAGAGACACTATGGCAAGAAAGAGCGCATTAAGGCCTAGTACACTAGAGATAGCTACCGACCCAGCGCTAGCAGGTCGCGAGGAACCCGTAGACGCGACACTTAAGCCGCCAGCACTCCAACCGTACTATGGAGAGATAGAGCTTTTAGACAATATAAAGAGCAAATGGGATTGTCTTATAGCACAATTAGAAGACAACGAGAACCCTATATACTTTAAGATTGAGACCAAGAGAGAGTTTATAGCCGTAACTACCTAAAGCCTGGCCGAGATACCTATAACTAAACTTATAGAGGAGCTAAGGCTCTAGGGAATACGAAGGAAAGCGTTAGAATAATAGGTTGCTATACTATAGCGTCTTGTAAATAACTACGCGCATAAGGCTCTTAACGCGAAGGAGGAGGCTAAGGTAAAGATAGCGGAGCTTAAAGAGCACTTAGATAATAGGACTAACGAGCTTTATGAGGCAAATTAGAAGATAGCCAAGATAGGCTATAAGGTTACTATGCAAGCCCCAGGTTAGGAAGATAATAAAAAAAGCACGCCAGTACGGACAACGCGAGAAGGGATACCATTCTCTTAGACGAGCAATGTTACGGGCTTAAGCCGTATAGCAAAGTTTCTAAATCTACCCACGCTAATAGATAGGAAAGAGCCTACCTACCAGGCCTAGAGCGGCTATGTATAAAACAAGCTTTAATCTAACGCAGACTGGTTTTACTAAGATAACCTAGACTAAAAAGAAGAGGCAAAGGTAGCGTATATTAAGACACGCGTAGGAGGCAAGGCTTATAACCACCTTTTACCCTACCTAAAAGCAGAGCGCAAAGTAGGATGCAACCCTACCAGTAAGAAGGTACTGGAATTCCTAAAGAACGTCTTTAAGGATCTAGATTGCTAGATTAAGGCCTAGCAGGAACTTAAAGGCCTTAAGATGCCGTACCTAGGAGACTTTAATAATTTCTAATCTAACTTTATACGGCTAGCAAATATCTTAAGGATGCTATAAGATTAGTAGAAAGAGGAGCTTTATAATAAGCTTTATAACAACCTACGCGTCTAAATAGAAGTTAAGGTGGCAGATAAAGACTATAGTTTCCACGCCTATTGCAAGACAGCCTAATAGTACACCTAAGGTCTAAAGCAGATAGGCAAGGAATGAAGTAACTATAGAGCAGCCTAGGCCAATAAGAGAGCTTCTACTAGGGGCGCTAAAGAGACCAAGGGTCTCCCCCCCTCTAGGCAGTCTCTAACTCTAGCACTAGCTGCAAAAGCGCCAGTTACCTACTTTAACTGTGGTAAGTAAGGACACTATTCCAACAACTATATAGTGCTGAAGAAGATATAAGCTAAAGTAATTAGCCAAAGTAAAGAGTATAAGATAGTTATTAACTTATTAGAATTAGAAAACGAGCAGCTTTAGGAGAAGTCTCCTACCTAGAGTAGATTGGAGTAATTAACATAGCGCCCATATAGCTAAAGGAGATCTTAGGAGGCGCAGCCCTTATAACACTATACAGGATTGCGCTAGGCGGCGTAGCTCTTAATATAATAAGCCTACTTAACTCTGGTACGGGTGGAGAGGCTTTTATATACTAAAAGCTACTACTAATTATTAAGCAACGACTGTAACCAAAGCTCTATAAGATTAAAGGATAAGGAGTTGCTATATCTAGCCATAACAACCAGCAGACGGATATAATTAGATAGCTCTTTAAGGCTAACCTAGTTATAAATAGCCGGCAAGTCCCTATATAGTTCCTATTCTATAATACTAGCCGCTATAATTTTCTTATTAGCTATAGGTGGTTTAAGAAGACTAGGGCCCTTATTAATTGTAAATACTAGGTCTTAGTATAGCGAATTAAGAGGAACTACTATAGTAGGTAGGATATAATTATACTAAGAAAGGAGCTCCTACCCCCACTAATTAATAAGGATTACCAGAAAGATGTAGATTAAAGGGACGCACTACTAGACCTAGAGCCTAGGCCTACCCCCTGGCGTATCCTTAAATATATAGTCGCGATCAGCTAACTCTAAAAGAAGAAGTCCTCTACTAAAATTAAGCTGGAGGGATAGGATGAGCCAAAGCAAGCTAAGCGGGCCTTGTACAACTATAAGCATACTTAGAATATTAATACCTAAGACGCAATTAGGAAAATAGAAGACTAGCTCCGCCCTAGGCTAGCTCCACCATTAAAGCTAAGAAAAAGGAGGCCTCAATCTACTAGGGAGTTTAGGGCAGCAGACATCGCGCTACTTAAGGCAAGGAACTTCTTATAAGGAGCAAAGCATAAGGATGTAGTAATTAGATATACCAGTCTCTATAAAATAGACCAGTTAATAGAGGATAGGAAGGGACAAGACGCCCTACCTAATAATAAAGAAGAACTTTACCGGCTTATCTATAAAAAGCTGCTATAGCCCTACTAAGAATATACTAATAGCTTCTTAAAGGCTATATCTAATACGCTACTACTATATCGCAAGAGAGTGGACCATAATATTATTCTTAAAGGCTACAGCCGCAATCTAGCCCCTAGCCTACTATATAATATATCGCTAAAGTAGTTAGAGCTTATTAAGGTCTACCTATAGGAGTACTTATAGAAGGGGTTTATAGTACTAAGCGACGCACCCTTTATAGCTCTAGTCCTATTTACTAAGAAGCCTAAAGGGGGGTAGTAATTCTGTGTTAACTTTTAAAAGCTTAATATAATTACTAAGAAGGACCGCTATCCGCTGCTATTAATTAAGGAGACGTTAACTAGGCTATTAAAAGCGAAAATCTTTACTAAGCTAGATATTTAGTAGGCTTTCTACCGTATATAGCTAAAGAAAAAGGTAGAGGAGTTAACCACCTTCTGTATAAGGTACGGATTGTATAAGTACCGCGTTCTACCCTTTGGACTATATAATGGCCCTGCATCCTTCCAGAGGTTTATTAATAGCGTCCTTTTTAACTACTTGGACGATTTCTGTATAGTCTATATAGACGACATCCTAATCTATTTAAATAACCCGCTAGAGCACGAAATCCACGTTAAGAAGGTCCTATAGAGGCTTTAAGAGGCAGACCTATAAGCGGATATTAAGAAGAGCAAGTTTAGCGTTACCAAGATAAAGTTCTTAGGCTTTATTATTAGTACTAATAGGATTACTATAGACACTAATAAGCTAGCTATGATTAGAGATTAGGAGCTCCCTACTTTTATAAAAGGAGTATAATTCTTCCTAGGGTTCTGTAACTTCTACTAGGCCTTCTTAAAGGATTACGGCTAAGTTATACAACTGCTTAGCAAGCTTATAAAGAAGAAAGCATAGTACCCGCTAAGGGAGGAAGAGCTTAAAGCCTTTAAATAAGTTAAGGCCCTTATACTATTGGGCAGTATAATAAAGTACTACTTACCGTTCTAAGACACCCACGTAGAGACTAACGTAAGTGATAGAGTAGTAGCTAGGGTGCTAAACTAGCTATAAGATAATAAGACCTAAAAGCTAGTAGCCTTCTTCTTAAAGACAATGTCCCCTAAAGAGATGCGGTATGAGATCCATAATAAAGAGATGCTAGCAATAATAAGAGGCCTATAGAAATAGTAAGGTCACCTTGTTGGCCTCTAGCATATACCCTTTATAGTAATTACGGACCATTAAGCCCTTAAGTACTTTATAACCAAAAGACTACTAAATCTATAATAGGTCTACTAGGCAGACCTACTAGCTAATTTCTATATATAGATTACCTATAGGCCAGGCACAGCAAATATAGTGGCTGACACCCTATTATGAAAGTAAGAGGACCTAAAGACGCAGAAAGAGAAGGATGTAGCCATATGCACTATATACTTAATTAACCCCGCCCTTATAATTGCTATACTAGAGGCAACCTCTAAGGACCCCCTAGTTGTAGCAAATCGCGAATAGCAGCTATATAAGCTGGTTAATTAGATACTCTAGGCTAATTAAACTAGTAAGTTGCTAGTGGGGCTATATTAGCTAGTTAAGCAAGACTAGAAGGGCTAGAAGCTCTAAGGAGAACTACTTACCCGCTTTGGCAAGCTAATAGTCCCTAATACTAACTACCTTCGCACCTACCTTATTATAGAGGTATACTCCTACTAAGTAACCACTTACCTAGGCAAGACGAAGACTAGGAAACTTATAGTAGACTAATACTATTGGCTAGGACTACCCTTAGACTATAATACCTATGTAAGAAACTGTAGGACCTATAGGAGGACCTATATACCCTAGGATAAAACCCTAGGCCTACTGCACCCTCTACCAATTGGTAAACGCTGCTAGCAGTATATCTCTTTTAATTTTAAGTCCTTCCTAATGGATAAAAAGGGCTTTAACAACGTCTTTATAGTTATTAATTAACTAGGCAAGAGAGCCTTCTTACTACCCTACTATAAAACCGCTACTATAGCTAATATAGCAAACCTGTACTACTAACACGTCTGGCGCGTGTACGGCCTCCCAGAGACGGTTATATTAGATTAAGGACCCTAATTTATCTTAGCCTTTATAGACGAGCTATATAAACTAACCAATATTAAGCAAAAGCTCTCTATATTTGGTTACTTACAAACTAATAGTAATACAGAGGTACTAAACTAGTACATTAACTAACGCTTAAGGCCCTTTATTAACCACTACTAGGACAATTAGTTAAAGCTCCTCCCCTATATAGACTTTGTATAGGCAATCTTACCGCACAAGTCTACTGGCTTCGCACTATATGAGCTAGAGCTAGGATTTAAGCTAAGGCTCTACTTTAACTAGAAGGAACGTATATAAGCAACCTTAACACCTTATAAGAAGCTAATATAACAAGAAGCCTAGGCTTTCGCATATAGGACCTAGGACGTAGTTAAATAGGTAAGAGATAACCTAGTAAAGGCCTAAGAGCGGCAGATAAGGTAAGCTAATAGGCACTATTACGAACTAGACTTTAGAGTAGGTAATTAAGTATATATTACCAAAAAGGGCTAGGCTACTAACTAACCAAGTATTAAGCTAGATAGATAGCTTATAGGGTTCTATAAGATTCTAGGCATAAAAGGACACTTATATATTATTAACCTACCCCTAAATATAAAGATGTTAAATGTCTTCTATGCCAATTAACTACGGAAGGACCTAGATAACCCCCTACTAGGCTAAAATAGGGAGCCAGAGAAGCCAATCCTAATTAATAGCGAGCTAGAGTATAAGATTAATAAAATCCTTACTAGTAGAACCTACTACAGAAGGCTATAGTATAAGGTTAACTGGGTAGGCTATGACCTGGACAACACCTGGTATAACGCAGACGGCTTTATCGGCGCCCCCTATAAGATTAAGGCGTTCCACAATAAGAGACCCATAATGCCGGACCACCCGTACGGCTGTTGCAATGGCTAGAGGTGTATTACAAGGACGTAGATCTAGAGCCCTTAGAGGAAGACAATAAAGCAGAGAAGGATAGAAGGGCAAGACGGATAAGGAGAGCCTAACTACGAGGATCAAGGGCGATCCTCCTGGCTTAAAGGGGGGTGATATAACGGTTCGTCTACATAGCTACCATTAAGGCGTCGTCGGTCACAGATTAACGTTGTCCCGACGTTGCCCCGACTACCGAACATGTACATAGTCGTCTACCGCGCCCCTTTCTTTAAGCCCTTACCTTAGTCTATTTATAATATAGCCCCTTATTATTGCTTGATCTATTGGATTGCTCCCACAGGAAGCTAGCCGTAACACCTTTAGCGTCTATATAGTAGTAAAAACTAGTAGTATAGCGCGCTATAGGTCCAGGGTAAGCTTATTAAAGAGGGCTATAGGTCTAGGGTAAGCTTATTAAAGAGGGCTATAGGTCTAGGGTAAGCTTATTAAAGAGGGCTAGTATTAGGTCTTTATAGGAAATTCGGGCTTAGCCGGCTAGGTATAGAAAGCGGGTCTAAAAGGCTAAAAATGTCTCTATTATTTTTATATTTAGGTTTTTATAATTAAAGTGGGCGGTCTATACCTTAAAGGGGTCCTTATAAATAGAAGATAGGGAATTAACTATTTGTTCTCTAGAAAGGAATGGGTCTATTAAGTCCTAGGCGTATTACGGACATAGGTACGTCTATATATCCCTACCGGTACGGCTAAAGACATAGGCCATCCTAGCTTAAGTAGTAGGGCAGTAGTCCGCGTTAACTTTAAGCTTATCTTATTATTAAAGCTTCTAATTATTAAATATAGGATTGGTTCTATCTATAAGTAATAGGGGGTCCGCGACCTTTACGGACTGCAATAATACTAATACTATATATTAGGTTAAGGCCTTAAGAACTATAGTAAGTCTCTAGGTATTTAATAACTCCTTACTAAGTATAGGGGTGTTTCTGGCTTTAAGAAGCTCTTAAAGTTATTTAATTTTAGTATTAGCTGCCGTAAGCTCTATCTAGGGATTTAAGTTAGTTACTGTTTTACCATTAAAGGTAGTTAAGGGTCTTACAGCTGCTTTACCAACTACTATATTTCTTAGTATAGTAGTAGGGGTATTAGGTAATTTCTGGTGTTTATTTATTTTTTAGGGATTCTAGTCTGTGTGTATTCTATTTTTTTGGTCCATGTTTTATTTATATTCTTTTAGTTTTATTCTATCCTTATAGTTCTAGTAATATCCTTAAGGTTCTGTTCTATATTCCTGTCCTATTTATAGTCTATAAATATATTTAAGTTCCTTTTTAGGAAGAAAGAGTAGGATAAGCTTTAGATAATATTAGTGACTTAGTTAATTAAGATATAGGCACGGCAAGAGAGATATATAAGCCTATATAATTAAATTATCTATAAACGAGAATCTAAAGCTAAAGAAAGGAAAGGGGAAGAATAGATGTACCGCTTAAAGTTATATAGAATCCTCCGGTTACGTAACCGCACTTTACTATTACGTAACGGCAAACTAATGGCAATTTGCCGGCAATCTAATAGTAATTTGCGGCGATTTGCTAGTACCATAATATAAAGCGATATTTTAAATTATTAAAAGCTTATTTATATCTAGCGGTCTATTTAAAATTTATATTCTTCTTTCTTAAGTTTATGAAGGGCTATATAATTGCTAAAAAATAATTAATAAATTTGTAATAGAAATTTGTAAATCCTAAAAATCTTTACTTTCCTAGTTCATAATTGCAGCTACTTTAGGTATAACGTGTCCCGCCCCCACGTCGCCATATGGCTAAAAAGACAGTAAGTACTTGTGAACTTATTGCAAGCGCGGCGGGATCTAATATATGTACTCTTACAATTAATTGTAACGTGTCCCGCCCCCACGTCGGCCAAAAAGACATCGAGTGCTTGCGAACTTATCGCAAGCGCGGCGGGATCTAATATATGTACTCTTACATTAGGTCTATTTTAATTCCGTTACGGGATATAATTAAGCCTAAGTATATAACCTTAGACGCGTAGACCTTGTATTTCTTAATATCGCATTATAAGCCTATATTTTATAGGTGTTAAAAACCCATTTAGACGTGTTTCCGATGCTTAAAAAGTAAAAATATGTAGATTAAAATATCGTTAATATACGCGGTAATAAATACGTTAAGGAATTTATAGAGCGTATTATTAACGTATTGCTAAAACGTACTAGGATTGTTTTTTATACTAAACGACATTACTAGGTATTTAAAGAGCACCCATTGTATATAAAAAGCTATATCCCAAAAATCGACCGTCACCACAAGCCCAGCGACCGACCATGTAACAAGGTTTCCTTCAGCCACTCAGCCATCGAAACGACCCCACCACATCTAAGCAAACGGCTGTCCACGTTGCGAGCAAAGACAAACACAACAAGGATATAACTATCACAAAGTTTGCGAAACCATCCTAGGAACACACAATGCGGTTGCGCTTTCCTCGAATGCCTACGTTTTCCCTGCGGCGGATTATTTCATGGCTAGCAAATGTACCCTCACGAATTGTTGGACCCGAACAAGGTGCTTTCCCGTTCAAGCACACCGTGGTCTGGACAGTGGTTTGCTTCCTAATTTTCGTAGTATTTATGGTCATAGCCGCCTTGTTCCCGACCAAGCCGATGCGCTATGTTTTTCCAGCGGTCTCCCTTTTCATGGCTGTCTTGATTCTGCTTATGATACGTAGCGATTTCTCGTCAAAAGGTGCCAGTGAGTCCCGTTGTTTCGCAACTCTTATAGCTAGAACACTTTGAAGAAGCTGACGAATGCTTTGATAGGAACCTCTAGAGAGCGTTATCATCGAAATTTGGGCAACACCGTCTTCTGTGTACTGTTCACATTAATAACGATAAGCTTCCTCTACTATTTTATGTGGCACGAAGCTTTGAATCATGATGAGATTCATCTTAGCCAGGACTCTATCGTGAGTGTGCACTGGACAGTGCAGCCAGTCGCGAATGACTTTGACTAATTCTCCAGGATCGGACATATTTTCCTTCAGTGGCGCTGTTCCAAAGAGTCGACTGGACCTCTCAGGCTGTCTTGAATACCACACAAGCCGCAAGCAAATGCTACCTAGGCTGGTATGACAACGACGCTCCTTACTGTGCCGACGTCCCCCCTGGCGTGCTCCCTTGTAACTGCGGCAGTAATTGGATTCCGTCCGTCGTCGAAGACTTCTTTTGGCAAAATATCACCTATCGATACCTGGTGATGGTGTCATCAGAGTCGCTGACCTGCCTCTCTACATCCACACAGATGCTCTTGCAAGCATTCTACTGGTGTAAGCTTTGCCGTCACCAATACGAACTTGCTGGCTAAACTCGATACTGACACCGATATTGTGATTGCAGTCAATGCATCTCAAGCGTGGTTAGACTCTTCGTGGCACCTCAACCCATCACTCTGGCTTTCCATCTGGGATCCCACCCTCACCCTCCAAGAAGCCCTCGAAAAAGGCTACACGCGCCTAGTCCTTATTAACGCCAACGGTATGTCCTCTATCATTCTTGGCCTGAGGTCCAGGCAAGCGATCGGACAAGCGCCTGCCTACGACTATCAGTTGAGCATTTCGACAACGCCGGCGCAGGACCTGGTGTGCGATGTGAGCGGCACGATCAGGTCGCCTAGCGGGCCGTGCCATATTACGTTACTACTACAATTTCCGACGTTTGAGAGACAGGTTAGCAGATTGATGCCGGTCATGGGATGGGTGGTAAGGGAGTCACTGTTGATGGCCATTTTCATGAGATGGATATTCTCTGCTAACCATTGACGTAGGACGTTATTAGTTCCGCTGGCTCTTTCTATGCCGTCGTGCAGCTGCTGAGCTGGATCGTATCTGGCATGGTGTTCGCGACTTGAATCAGACGCGATGGCATCTTCCCCCAAACATGGAAAGCTCTTGAATAACGATATAAAGAAGAGGAGCATGCATGCCTGAACGAGACTTTACGCCTCGGAAACGCCAAAGTGTGGAGCGCTAGCGATATTGTTAGTCTAAGATATCGGAGATTAAAAAAGGTGGGCAGTGCAAGACTTGTATAAATATTAAGGGGGGTTTAAGACAAATATCTCACCTGGGGAGGTAAGGGATCCATGTGAGGACGCGGTACTGTGTTGGGTAAGGAAGAAGAAAGAGAGAGGATAAGAAATAAAAAAAACAGAGGGAAGGTTAACCTTTTATGGTCGAGGTCGAGCATAGGCTAAACAAGCGAGGCGCTTTACCCGCATAGGAAACCGCAACTTCCTAATGCGCACTTGGCGTCTGATTTTTTACTTCTTAATTGGTTTTAAAGTATAGACTATACCTTAAAAAAGATAGCTTACTAATTCTATAGAGGTTTTTAAGTGTCTATAGCGCCGCTTCTAATGCTAGGTTTTAGACCCTAACTATATATAAGGGGACTTTGTAGATAGGGGGCTATAAGGTATAATTATAGGAATAGGATATATTGTAGAGGAGATAAATCCTTAAGAAGGTAAGGCCTCTAGGATCGGAGAGACTATATACTATAGGCACGTGCCTCTAGTATATAACTAATGGCTATCTAAGGGGGATATAGGGGTTGTTTTAAGGGCAACCTAAGGTAACCGCAATAATATCCCTTATATTATCCCCCCTTTCTTACAGTTAAGCCCTAATTGCTATTACCTTATAATAAAGGAAGATTATAAGGGCTTGTCCTAGAAGGGGTTCGAAGAGATATTAGTATGCCGCTATATATAATCTAGCTATCTAGCCCTTACTTTAAACCCCTAAAACCCCTTAATAAGGAAAAAATATAACTAAAGAAAAGACGTGAGGATTGCTAGAAGACCTATTAGAAGTCTACTATGTGAGGGCGCGAAGAGGCTTCGGGGAAGATTTAAGGGAATAATATAAATTCTATCTAAATCTAAGGGTATATAGCTCTTGCAGAGTACAAGACGTTGCGTAAAGAAGAGAAAGGAATATAGGAAACTTGTAACTAAATATTCGTGGTCTTGGCAGCAGACGCGTGGGCACGAGCCCACGCGGATTTCGATAGGTTTCGACCAAATTCCATTACGTCGGTGGAATTTGGTGGAGACTGGTGGAAATTAATCGAGTTGGCGGAATTTGGCAGAATTCGATCAACTTGGCAGAATTTGATCAAAGCGTCGGAATTCATCTGTCGAGTGTTTTACCGAGACATTCCTACTGTAACTGGGCTAGTCCCGTTACAATATAATGTCTACGTATACTAAGTAGTTAAAATTAAGGTCCTTATAAAGGGTAAACTTAAATTAGCCTAGGGAACGTCTGTATTTATAGCAAAAGAAATAGCATTTAGTTAGGTGGTTAATTGCCTTTTTATCGGCGTCATCATATCTAAAGCATTTAAGGACTCTATATAGCTTTTCGGCTAACAAGTAGCCGAAACGGCAGTACAGGCGGTGGATTTTAGTACTAGTAAGGTAATACAGGTTATAGTTAAAGGATTCCTAAATATAGGTCTGTAAAGTCTCTCTCTATATAAGGAACGGGTGTCCAAATCGTCATATAATTAGCAGAGTGATATACTTACTTCCTAGGGCAATATCGGGGCCAATTAGGGTGTCCGTAACATTATTATAGTAAACCTATAACCTGTCCATGTCCGTAAGGCAGAGTAGGAAAGGGGTGTCCGCTTTTACTATATAGAAGTTAACTAAGCCAATTAGAGTCTTAACTGCAACTAATCTAATTAATGCGGTTAATCTAATGCCAAATTAAATATTTACAGCCCCAGTTTACATAGTATTAATGTCCATATTATTATTTGTGGTGGTCTTATATATAAGGTATTGTCCATAACCTATAGTAGACTTCTTAGAGGCACCTATATCAATTATAACGCTATAGAATTCTTTGGGGGTATAGTGTTCTATAGTAATATATACAAATAGGTCCTGTTGGCGGTCTATAACGTCCGTAACGGGTCTAACAGGTATACTTATGGATTAGTTTTTAGGTATAATTAAGTGTATAAAAGAGCGGTTGGCTAATATAGTTATAATATTAAAGGCTTGGCTGTCTATAAAAGGTCTAAAAGTAGTTAAAAACGTCTCTAAGGTCTCCTATTCTTAAATATCTAAGTTAAAGTTAATTATAAGGGCTTCCATTAACTTATTAAGAGACTCCTCTACTTCCTCTCCTTTGTAATCTAGGATAAACTAGTTAATCTGTCTGTTAAATCTCTTCTTAGACTTGTTACGCTCTTCCTAGGTATGCCTTATAGACCAGCATCCTTCTTTACTGCATACAAAGCACTTCTAGCTGGTTTATCTACGGGGGTATGCTTTTATATAGGGGTTGCTATAGGGGTTTTAGGTGGGACTTAGTCGGTACGGGTACTACTAGCGGTAGCGGCGGTCCGTAAAATAGGCATCTAAGTTAGTTAGTAGGTTTTGTAAGTCCGTAATAAAGGCTTAAGTACTGCCTAGTAGGTTTAAGACTTTATATATTACAATAGAGGACTGTAAATTATTAATAAGGCCAGTTAAGGTATCTATAGGCTTATAATAGGCATATTTATAAGGCTCTACTTCCTGGCAAGCCATAATAAGTTTATTATACAGGAAGTTATCTATTTAAAGCTTAATATTAAGGCCATACTATAGGTGCCGAAGGTCTTTAATAAGAATTTACAGGCACTCTGTAGTCGATTTTTCGGTATTCTTGTTAATTACGGTCTATAGCTTAATCGCATTCTATTAGGTAAGGATATTATGCTTATATTCTGGCCCTTTAAAGTAGTTATATATAGCTTTATACAGCTTATCAAAGGGAACACTAAGGGGGTTGCTCTTAAGGTTGGTGTAGTAGTAGTCAAGGGCTAGGCCGCGCAGTATAGTGGAATAGGCTTGGCTAAATTCCTATTTAAAAATATCAGCCTTCTAATAAAGGTCCGTAAAGATAGTTAGTTTAAAGTTAAAGTTGTCGTTTTCACCGCTGTACTTGGATTTGTTGGTATAGAGCTTAGCCAGGTTAGCTAGTTCCTTACTATAGGTCTTTACTTAGATGGTTTGCAGATCTATAACTTAAACAACAGAAGTGTTTTAGTCCGTAACTTAAGTATTAGGTATACTTTGGCCAGTAAGATTAATTCTAAAGCCGCTAGGGTCTATAGGACGAATTTGGTTAAATAGGTTAGCTATAAGGCTAGATGTTACAGAGCAAGTATAAGCGACGATAATATATAGCAAAGTAGATATTATTAAGCTACGTATATAAACTGTGTAATAAAGTCAAGACGTTGCGTAGGGAGAGAAGGTAAGGAAACGGGAAGAAAGGGTATATATCGTTAGTTTAGTTGCTTGGTTGATACATATACAGAGCAGAATAGGATTTAAGGGGCGGTCCTAGCAGAACTTGGCAGAATTTGGTGGGCTTTAGCGGAATATAGCAGAATTCGGTAAATTCTGGCGGAATATAATAGATTGCCGTCTTGCGGTCGGTCTCTTTTTACTGCGTTAGTAGAAACAGGTGGACGTATATAAGGTGTTACGGAGGTGTCCTATAATAGTACCCCCCCTTTAAACTCAAGCTTCTACAAGATGGGGCTGTAGTAGTTCTAGGTAGAGTTTGTGGAAGTTTTCTATAGCTTATATAAGTCCTATAGAGTTAATGGGTTCCTATATGGGCTTATTAAAACCTCTCTATTTTGTAAAATATATATATTAGCGTTTTTGTTTATTGTACTTAATGTCGTTAATTCTTTTAACAAAGTACTTATCCTCACCATCCACCTTAACTAGTGGGGGAGGGTCTTGGATTTGTCTAGGCAGGGCATCCAATATAGGGGTAGTAGGGCGGAGGACTGACATATAGAATACGGGATGGATTTTAACCGTATTAGGGAGCTTCAGTTGGTAGGTATAAGAAGAGACAACTTTCTTAACTTTATAAGGGCCGGCGTTCTTCTAATTAAATTTCTTAGTAGGTTATTTTGTGTTTAGATTTCTTATATCCAACCAAATAAAGTTACTAATTTAGTAGGCTAGTGCTAGGGTTCAGTTCTTATTTGCTATAGCTTTATAGACAAATTAGGCCTATGTTATTTTATTAATAAGAAACTCTTATAGTTCTTCTATCTTCTTTACAAATTAATTTGCTTCTATAACCTATAAGGCTTAATGGGATAGGCGAGGAATATTACTGAAGGGTTTAAAACCCATTCGCGAATGCTAGCCGTAGTTGGCTAGGAATGGGGAGACCTTTATAGTTTCTAAGACGGAGTTATTTGTAGTAAATTTAGTAAATATAAGCTAGTCTATCCAGTTGTCCTATAAATACGACGTATATATCCGGATATACTGTTCTATAATAGTATTTACATGTTCTGTTTAACCATCCGTTTCTAAGTGGTATGCTATAGATAATAGTGCTTTAATATAGAGTTAGGTAGTTAGTTCTTTCTAAAATATAGAGTTAGGTAGTTAGTTCTTTCTAAAATATAGAGATAAACTGTCTGCCTTTATTAGAGATAATTGTTTTAGGAAGTTCATAGAGTTTCTATATATAGTCCAGGAATAGTTAGGCAACGGCAGGTACTAATATATTAGGGTAGGCGATTAAGTATTTTATCTTAGATAGTTGGTCTATAACTACTATAATGTTTATATAGCCTTTACTTCTAGGGAGATTAACAACAAAGTTAATTAAAATATCTTTCTATCTTTAGTTTGGAACAAGTAGTGGCTTTAAAAAGCCGTTATAACGTAGTCTACAGGCTAGTGGCCCACGCGGGCTAGTGGCCTACCCCATCAAAATTATGAAAAACGCGACGCGTTACTTAACTACTACCTTAATAGCTACACCACAACTACAAAACCCCCTTTTTCAAGAGGGCAGACTTGTTTTAGCTATTAATGCCTATAAGTAAGGCCAATTTCAAAGCTTCTGATCTGCCACTAGTACGTATAATGTGCCCCAAACTACAGCCCGGCGACGTAATAAAGGCATTTAAGCACAACGCGGTTCTATTACCTTAAATCGGCGCCTTATACTAGCATAAGAAGAGAGCCTTAAGCAGTGGATTCTATTAATGAATTAATGTGGTATGCCACCTAGGGTTACTACCGTGTGGTAGATAGCTAGCCTTTTAGCTACCTAGATCGCTAAATCGCAACCAGTTGGCAAGTAATAGGTATACGAGTTTATTAAACGCCATAATGACCTATAATCTAAATAGAATTGCAAGTATGACTACTAGCGCGCTAAATGCGAAGATTCTATACTTATTCGGGCGTGGTTTAAACGCGTTTAAGACACCAAAATTTAATATGGAATTCTTAACAAGGATACCTAGAATTTTAATAAAACTGGCTACTAAATGGGTGTTATTATAACTGCTAAGGTCGTTACTGGAACCAATAGGGCTGGTAGGCCTAGAATAACACAGCCAGGAAATTAAGAATGGGTTACAATTATTAAATGTATTAATGCCCTAGGGGTTATAATTCTACTACTTGTTATCTTTAAGGTAGTAATACACCAGGCTGCCTAGTATAAGGACAATATTATACCACACAACTGGTTAATTAGTGTTAGTAATAATAGCTAGATAATAAATAAGATTGGCCTAACCTAGCTAATAGAGGTCTTTAATAAGCATACAAAGAATTACATGGTTGGCACGTATCGGCTGCTAGTGCTAGATAGCCACAACAGCTATATATTACCTAAATTTGATCGGTTCTGTCTAGATTATTAGATAGTTATCCTCTGTATACTAGCGTATTTATCACATCTACTGCAGCTGCTAGATGTAGGCTGTTTCTTAGTTCTTAAGTAGTTATATAGACGCCTTATTAAACAGCTTATAGGCCGTGGTGTTAACTATATTAATAAACGCGAATTCCTGCCACTCTATAGGCAGGCTAAGTAGGTAGCACTACATTAGAACAATATATAGGTAGGATTTATAGCTACTAGCCTAGTTCCATATAGCCCTAATTACGTGCTAGCACAGCTGCATACTAAATATCAGACGCTGTCACCCTAATATTATCCGCAATTAAATGCATCTTAGACAGCTAAAACGCCTTATAATATTGCTAAATTATAACAGCAGACAGCTCTTATTAAGCGCTATCTTAAAGAGTGTATATATAGCCTACCAAGTCTAACAGGACAAGCTCTTAGCCAGCTTATTAAGGGATGCGAAATGGCGATATTAAGCGCTGTGCTACTTGCTAGCGAAAATGAGAAGCTATATATGGAAAATCAACGCTAGAAAAGGAAGAGGGCACAGCGGCGCACGTATATAGCTAGGGGGGGTGTTTTATTAGGAGCCGAAGGGGCCTTTTGTGCACAAGCTGCCCAAGGAGGTGCAGCAGAGGGGGCAGCAGAGGTAGCGGCTGAGCGACCGCAATAAGCACCACGCAAGTGTAGCATGTGCAAATCAATAGAACATAATGCACGTATATACCCTAGACGTCAAATAAGTAGCTAGTAGATAGCTACACTAAATACAATTATTTATGGTTAAGTAGTTCGCTGTATTTGCCCTTAGAGTTTGGTGGGATGGGCTACTAGCCCACATGGGCCACTAGCCTATAGACTACGTTATATCTTATACAAAGCTTTAGCTTGTTGGTAGGTATAATAGCTAGCGACATATCTTTATATTATATTATATATGTTTAGCTAGTAGTACTCTTATTAGAGTAGTTCTAAGGTTTTTCCTTAGCCTAGGTAACCGGCTACTAGCAGATTATATACTTGTTTAAGGAGCTTGAGCTTAAGTTTGTTATAGTTAGGTATAACTAGACGGTTTTAGTAGTATAAGCGGCCTCTATAGGCTTTATATTTACTTAGAGAAATCCTTTTAGAGTATTTAACGCCGTTTTAAATTAGCTTAAGCGTCTTTTAGATAAACTCGTTATTTGGGTATTTGTTGGCTATAATCTATTTAATAGTTTAATTGGTTATTTTAAGGACGTGTACTAAGAGATCTTTAGTAGGGGGTTTAAATAGTTTGGGGCAGAGTAGAGTCTAATTGTAGTAGGAGCGCGCTTCTCCTTAAGCTAGTGCATCTTATAAACGTTGGGTTAGGGTATTAGGTTTCTAGCCTTAAACGCCTAGGTAATATATAATAGAGAATTAGAAATAGGACAGATATTCTAACTAGTAAGCCTATTAGTAGCTTAGCTGTTTTGTGGTTATAAAGTATTATAGGTTCTTATAGTTACTAAGAACCTTAATTAGGAATCTAGAGCCTTTTAGTTTAGGTTGCTATTATTTAAAACATCTAATAATGGCTAATAGTTCCTTATTATAGATCTTGTAATTACATTCAGCTAGACTTAGTTATTTTAAAAAGTATACTATAGGGTGTAATACTCCTTTCTTATTATATTAAGACAGGATGCCTCCAGTAATATAGTTAGATAAGTTAGCTTCTATAATACTTATTTGGTTTAGGTTAAAGTATTAGAGTATAGGTGCGGTAGTAAATATAACTTTTAGGTAAGTAAAAGCTTTCTTACATTCCTTATTAAAGATAAAGGCTTTATCCTTTTGTGTTAAGGCCATAAGGGGTAAAACTAAGGTAGAGAAGTTATTAATAAACTATTAGTAGAAATTAGCAAATCCTATAAAGGCCCTTACGTTCTTAACATTCTTAGGTTCTTGCTAGTTTATAATTACTTTAACTTTCTTAGGGTCTATTTATATGCTATTTATAGAAATAATAAGTCTAAGGTATAGAACTTCCGTTTTATGGAACTTGCATTTATCTATATTTAACTATAGGCCAGCTCCACGCAAGGCTTGCAGGACTAGTTTAATATATTTTTAGTATTTAGCCAGATTATTGCTGTATATTAAGATATTGTTAATATAAGTAGTATAAAAGACATCTAGGTACGAGTATAGGGTATTATTTATAAAGTATTAAAAAGAACTTAGGGCGTTTATAAGGCTAAATAGTATTACTAAGTACTTAAATAATCCGTATTAAGTACGAAATATAGTAAGCCATTTATCTCCTTTTACGATATAGAGGCGGTTAAATATATGGATAATATTAAGCTTTATATAGAAGCGAGCCTTACTTAATTAGTTTAGTGTCTCTTAAATTAATAGGATTAGGTATTGGTTCTTAATAGTAACAGCGTTAAGAGCTTAGTAGTCCACGCAGAAGTATAGACTACCGCCAGGTTTCTTAATAAAGATTACTGGCGCGGCTATGGGTAAAGAGCTTGCTCTAATAAATTCTTTGTCTAGATGTTTATCTAAGTACTTCTATAGTATTTAAAGTTCGTTTTAAGACATCCTATATAGGGGTTTAAATCCAGGATATTTTCCTTCTTTAATTATAATCTTATAATTATATAGGCGGCGTTCTAGTAGCTTATTAGCTTCCTTTTATAAGAATACATCTAGGTATTTATAGTACTCTACTAGTACCTTTATAGCGGGGTTAGTATACTTTTTTGGCGTTAAGGCCTTCTTAATATTGGCTATTGTAATAGTAAAGATCGTATATTCTGGTTTCCTGGCGAGTTATATAAGCAGAGTAGCTCTAATTATATAGATATCTAAGGCGTTAAGTAGGCTTAGATTGTCCTTAGTTTCTTATATAGTTTCCTATTCAGTTTTAGGTTTGGTGTTAGATACGGAGTTAGTGTTAGATTTAGGTTTAGGCTCTTTAAGCATCTTTTTTATAGTAGAATACTAGTTCTTCTGGTACTTTTATATATTAAGCTTCTGCTTGGTTTAGGGCAGTGTAGTAGTTAGGGTTAGTTTATATAATTTAGTGTGATTTCCAGGTCCTTGGTAGACGTTAGTGGAAATCTTATATTTATAGAATTTAGTGGAATTTTTGGGTTTTGGTTTAGGGTCTAAGCTATAAGTTATAAGGCACTTCTACTTGCAATAGGAGGCGGTAAATAGAAGCTTAAGGTTATCCTAGTTAATGGTTACCTTATATAGCTTTATTTAGGGTTATTTAAGGATTACTAGGTAACCTAGGGTAGTAATAAAGAGCTTAATTAATTCTTTATAGTTTAGGTATTGGAGTTTTAGGGCCGCTATATAAGTAATATAGCCTAAGATAGTGCGTTTACCATTAAATCTAAATACATTAATATGCTGGTTAAGGGGTGTTAGGGTAAACCTATTATCTTATATAAAGATTTTATTAATAAATCCTATGCTACTAGCTCCTATATTAATTAGGACTTAAGCGTTAGCCTATTAACCTTTTTACTAAAGACGGTAGTTAACGGTTATACTATAATCCTAAGAGTTAGGGTTTGCAATATTTAATGCATTCAACAAGATCCTGTAATATAGCTATCCTAGAGAGCGACTTAACTCTAGGATACACCTTTTGGTGGTAAGTAGGAAGGGGTTCCTATAGAATATTAGTTATAACTTTGTCCCCATAAGTGGTACTTGCTAAATGCGGGGCTAAAACTAAGTAAAGATTAGGGACGGTAACTAGAGGATTGGTATAGTAAACGGCTGCTAGTATTAACCGTTTATAAATTCTTTTGGAAAGGGACAGAGCAGTAGCTAGAGATATAAATGTTACTTCCGCACTTAAAATAGAGGCCGTATTTAATACGTTGCTCTTATTTAGCAAATCCTTTTGGGGTATAGAAAAGGGTTCTAGTATTAATATCTATAGCGTCTAAGTCCTTGCGAGTCTTAGGCGGCTAGGGGGCAGAGTATTAAGGTGTATATTTTGGGGTAAGGCGTAGTAAGTCGTTATATAGGCCATTAATGATGTTAGTGTAGGCGGTAATAGTACCTGGCAGTTTAACTCCTATAAGAGATGCTTTTAATTTAAGGTTTAGAGACTCTACTAAGTAATTAATTAAGGCGGGTTTATTCTATTTAGTCTCTTTAGCGTAGCGGTAGAATTTAGTAAAGTATAATAGGAAGTTCTTAAAGCCCTATATTATCTTATTCAGTTTCCTTTATAATATAGCGACTTAGTTAGGGTCGCCATAAGATACTTTTAGTATAGTGACTAGTTCCTCTACTGTACTTAGTTAGAACGGGTATATAGTATCTGTGGCATCTCCTTTTAAGCAGCTTATAGCGTAACAAAGCTAACTATTAGGGGTAGGGTAGCGGTTAATATTGCCGCTTAACTTGTTCTGAAGTTGGTTAAGGAAAGAGCATAGCTTACTCCTCTTACTAGAATAGGCGGGAGGATTAGGGAGACATTTAGATAACTTTTTTTTAGGGGCATTAACTGGCGAATTTAGGGTTAAGGAGTTAGTTTTAGATATATTCTTCTTATCCGGTATTTATAGGTCAATAGTAGTAGGGATAGGTAGGGGCGATGGTGTAGTAGGTAGTAGGTTATAATGAATCTCTTTAACTTCCTTTTTTAGGGATTAGATTATCTTATAATATTAAGTTTCTTATTAGGTAAGAGCATCCATAAAAGCCTCTTAGAGACTTCTTATTTATTTAGTAAATAGGGTGCGTAGGTTGTTTATAAATAAGGGGGTTTCCAGGTTGTTCTGTATGTTAATTAGGGCAGGATGGAGTATATAGTTTAATGCAATATAGTGTTACGGAGCGAGTATAAGCGACAATAATATATAGCAAAGTAGATATTATTAAGCTACGTATATAAACTGTGTAATGAAGTTAAGACATTATATAAGGAGAGAAGGTAAGGAAACGGGAAGAAAGGATATATATCGTTAGTTTGGTTGCTTGGTCGACACATACACAGAGCAGAATAGGATTTAAGGGGCGGTCCTAGCAGAACTTGGCAGAATTTGGTGGGCTTTGGCGGAATATGGCAGAATTTGGTGGATTCTAGCGGAATATAGCGGAATTTGGTAGATTCTGGCGGAATATAACAGATTGTTGTCTCGCGGTCAGTCTCTTTTTACTGCGTCAGTGGAAACAGGTGGACGTGTGTAAGGTGTTATAGAGGTGTCCCATAACACTAAAGATCCTATTAAGTTTAAAGGAAGCAAAAAGTCTACTAGTTTTAATATGGTCTAGGATTTCCTCTTTAGTCCATTCCGTTTGGTCCTCCTTATATATTATATTATATAAGGACCGTGCAATAGTGATTTATTTATCCCTTTTAACCTATACACCTTGGTAACGTAAAAGGGCTTATAGGTTATGGATAGTAATAGGGTTATAAGCCTTAAAAATAGCTTCCGTAAAGTCCGTAAAGTTTTCCTTATATTACTCCTATAGGTCGTTATTTATAAGCTTAAAATATCTATATTTAAGGATTTTAAATTTAATGTAGTTGTTAACGTTAGTTATAGACGTAAGGTCGACTCCTTAGCTCCATTTCTCTTAACCTTCATTAATCTGCTTACTTGTATCTGCTATACTATATAGCGTAGTATATCTATATAAGCTGTAACGGGTTAAGAGAAGCTTGTAGCGGGTGGTAGTGGCTTATAGCAGGTAGAGGAGGTCTTATAATGGTCCGTAAAGGCAATTAATAGGTCCGTAATAGTTTATAGGAGGGCAGGGGATTCCGTAAAGGTCTATATTTATATTTATAAACTTCTAGTAAACCGTACTAAGACTTAAATAAGTATATAGAGATAGTGATATAGTCCGTACTCCCCAACTTCTAGCCTTCTAGCAGGTTGTACTAAGATATAAATGGGTGGTTGCTGTTGTGTATCGCTTGGGGGGAGGTATTAAGTGATTACTAATCTATGCGCGCTTACTAATCAGTGTTTGTATTAACTTAATAATATAAGTAAGTCGTATCCAGGGGCACGAAATACGTATAGTATTGTATACTTATTTAGATGGTGACTGTTAATTGTATTAAAGTAGACTACGTGGTCTATATACTAACGCGCCCTCCCCTTAATTAGTCAGCACTTTATAAACAAGTAGTTAGTGCACCAAACGCGTAAGTACGCGTTTAGTACACTAGGTGCTATAATCATACACTCCTATTCCTTAAATTATATCCGCTCTATAAATATACTTAAATACTATAAAGTATCTCGCCTTTAGTTAACTTAGAAAACAAATTATTTTAAAGCTAAGTCGCGCCTTAAAATAAAAAGTAGAAGAGTATAAGTATCTAGGCTTTTCTAGCACTAATATACAGCATAACTCCCTTAATATACTTAGTAAAATTTAAACACTTAAAAAATAGAAGAAGGTATAAATCTTAATAAATAGCGGAGCCACTAGTATAGGCTTTATTTATTAATATAAACTATATAAGAACTTAACGCCTAAATTTAAAGAAACTTAATAAGCCCTAAGGCCTATAAGGCTTTAATAGTAATCCCTTAATATATAGTAAAATAACGTACTATGCCTGTCGGGAATTAGGCAAGCGGTCGTTATATAACGCCGCGGCACTAGCGTGGCGAGGAGTCTTAAGCTCCTCGCCCTTCCTTATTCTAATAAAATGAAGCTATTAACTAACATTACTATAACCTACTCGAGTAGTCGTTATTGGTGAGTTACCCTATATAACCAACACTGATCAGTGGTTAAACACATAGTCAACTACAGAGCAGCTAGGTTATCAACAAAAGAAATAGTCTTATACAGGGGTTCCTGGCGATACTATGCTACCTTAGGCTTGTAGAAAACCAGTAACAGAAGTGTCACTAAGTACTAGGAGATACCAAGTTGCGTCTATTACGTAGAACAATCGCGTTTACAAAGATTTGGTCAAGTACTTTAGGTCAAAAGTGTTACTAAACCTAGGGTCCTAAGTCAACGTCCGAAACGCGTTAACTACGCCTTAAATTGCCTACCTTTTAACAGCAAACCTACAAGATCCTATAAAGCCGAAAATCCTACTTACCTTTAACGTACAACACCCCATCAATTCTACTCCTATTATGGCGTTGACCTACCTAAAGAAGTACAAGAACGACATTAACCCAGAGATATGGGATAAAGACATCAACCCTATAAATGCTAAGCAATAGGACCTAAACGGATTCTTACTATACTGTATAGTATAATACACAGACAGCAAATACAACAATACTGTGCTATGGTATTGCATAAAGAAGGACTTTGTTGGATAGATAAAGGAAACATAGGCCCTTGCAAAGAAGAATATCATATAAGACTTCCGTAACTTCCTTTAGGAGAACGGAGTATTTGTCCCTATAGATGGAGACACTATTAGAGACAATATTTAGGAGCAAGTTATTAATGCAAAAGAAGAGCATAAATGGACTCTATAAGAGATTGAGCACCAACTACGTAATATAAAGAAGCTTAACTTATAATGGAATCCAAATAATATACTAATAGAGACACGTTCTAATTCTATTGCTCCAGGTATAAGTTTTTACGTGCCGTACCCATCACTCCTACTAATTTAACCCGTAACTTTAACTACTGCCCCCTAAGAGCAAGTACAAGACCCCCTTGCTTCGCGATTTAATAACCTTCGAACTCTGCTATAGGAAGATCAGGTACCACACTATGTTCCATTAAGCTCTACATCTCCACTGCAGCCTATAAAGCAATCCCCACCTTAATCTCTAATATAATTTTAACGTGGCCTAATACCGCTCAGAGGCACCTTAAAAATACTTATAGAGCTTACGAAACTCTATTCGGACTAAGAGAAGAGGTTTAGTGGGGAACTATATAATATCCTTAATTCAAAGCTGCGTATCTTCTATAACTGTTGCTAGAAGGTTAGACTGGAACCTAACCAATATTATAACGCTTATTCCGTTATGCTTAAGGGCCGCGCCAGTACCTTCTATTATAATTATTTGGCAGGAAAAGGATACGATTTCAACTAAATAATATATAAGATAAGATGCCACTTTAAAACAGAAGAGAATAAGCAGTAGTATATATTAAAGTAGAGAGAGACTACCTTCCTAAAAATCATTACTATAAACCCAGATGCCTCTCAACTTAACTGTCTTTAAAAGCTCTTTAATTAACTTCAGATAATTCAGCGTGGTTTATCCGAATTATATTAAGAGGACTTCAGCCTACGCAATTAAGTCATTAGCGCATGCTAAGGTGTTAAAGAATACAACCTTGCCCTCTTTAATCCTGCAAATACTTATAAAGGAGTGTGTGCTTAATTAAGATCCTCTATTAGCACCGCTCTACGCTCTTAAGAAGTATAGTAATTTAACGCCTAACCCTAACCTACTTTAATTAACCTAACTAACTAACATAATTATAACTGGACTGATCGAATATATGGTAGCCGGGGTAGGGGATATAGTAGAGGGTATAATTAACGTTAACTATAAAGCAATCGTGGAGGTCCTTGTAGAGGTTTATCTTAAAACAATCAATAGAAGAAATGCTATGTTTATAAGAAGCCAAATTGCTAGTTAACTAGGCACCCTCTTAACAGACAAAAGGAGGTATATAATAAGTTTCGCCAGAGCGCATAAAACGTTGAAAATTGTAAGATTACTACAGCCTACTTCCAAAGCCTCCTGGTTTAATATAAAGGCAAAGAAGATCTTAAGGGTAAGGTTAATAAGGCCGAATAGCTTCTTATAGATATGGAAATTGAGGACTACTCTCCCAACTAATACTTCACTAAGTATAGTGAGGTAGATGGCATATAAACCATTACTATTCTTAATAACCAATCTACGCTCCATGCTATTACGAAGTCAGATATCTTTAATAAGCCAAAGGAGAGTTCCACATTCTCCTTTAACGACAGATACTCAGCAAACGTCTTCTATGGTATTATACTAGATACTAGAGCCGTAGGAGTATCTATAGTAGGAGAACCTTAAGTTCGAGCTCTTTAGCAGCTTAATAGCTCTGTTTAGATTAACCAATCAACGGCAGGCCAACATACAATTTATTTTGGCAAGGGTACTATAATCTCTTTTGGCACAATTAAGGTTAAAACCCCCTTAGGGTACATCACTTTCTATATTATTCCCGCAAACACCCCGTTTCTATTTTGCATTAGAGATATAGATAAATTAGGCGTCAAACTTAATAACCTTAAAAATATGCTTATTTAGGGAGATAATCGGGTGCCCGTTATACGCAAATGGGGTCACCCCTAGTTGCTCCTTTATTAACTAGAAAAGAGTGTTGCTTAAAGCCACTTAACCAAGTTAGAGCTACGTTAACTACACCGTTATTTTAGCCACCTATCCGTTTACTAATTGCTTAGGGTTCTTTAGCAAGCAGGCCATAAAGTTAAGGTTAAGGCAATTGAGCATCTTATAAAGTACTGCTATTACTGCCAAATAAACTAGAAGTCCCCTAGCCGATTTAAGTTCACCCTTAAAGATAACTACGACTTCAACTTCTGTATTATTATTGATATTATATATTTTAGCGGTAAGCTAGTACTCTAAGTTGTTAACCTCTTAACCTCCTTCTAAGCCGCACGTTTCCTAAAGGATATGTTAGCTAGGAACATATAGGATACTCTTTAATTATACTAGATTAATATCTACCTAGGACCCCCTAATCAAGTTATTTATAATATAAGAAGGAACTTCTCATCTACAGAGTTTTGGCAATAGGTAAAAGCAATAGAAATTAAGGTTAAGGAAGTCCCTATTAAGACACACAATAGTATTAGAAAAGTAGAATAATATTATACGCCATTACAACAAGCATATAAGATTATTTCTTCGGAACTAGAGGGCGCTAGCGAAGAGCTTATCTTATAAATGGCTGTTAAGGCTATTAATGATTCCGCTGGCCTAGATAGGCTTATACCTATATTACTAGTCTTTAGCGCCTACCCTTAAATAACTAATAATTCTCTACTATCCCTATCCGTTACGCAATGAGCGGAGGCTATTCGCAAAGCAATAAAAGAGGTGCGACGTCTCTACGCCACACGCCAGGTCAACAACGCACTAGGAATAAGAAATGGCCTAAATACCTTAACTACGCTCGATCTGCCACTCCAATCTAAGGTACGCGTATAGTGTAAAAAGGGAGGATAGTTAGGCCCATATAAACTTATTACAATTAATGGTTAGACTTGTACTCTTTAGATGCCCTATAGACCCACTTAATTCTGCTTAACTGTTGTTAAGCCCTACTATAGAAATAATAGTTCTAAGCCTTTATAGGATGCCCTAGAGGATACCCTAGAGGAGAACTACAATTAACATACTCTAGAAGGCGACTATAATTCTAATACAATTATAGCAGATGTGCCGCAACTATGACGCGGTAGAGGTCGCCTAAAGGGATTACAAAATCGCCAATACCTTGTTAATTTTAAAGAGCAATTTGTTACCGCTATTAAGAGTGGAGACGAGTTATTAATGGCCTTTATAACAGCTAAAGAGAAGGCTGACTTTAAGCTCGCAAAATAGCTCTAAAAGAAAGGCCGTATTATAACTCTAGGAGCTTCTTTTTAAGCATCTAATAAGTAGAAGATCGACGGTCTCATTATAAGAGAAGTCTTTAAATTTAAGAAGTATAACCCTACTAAGTTTAATAGAGTTCGCATCTTTAAGTTAAGAATGGTTAATAAGATTAAGGGCAAAGCTACTAATACCCCATTTAAGAAGTTAAGACTGGTTATTTAAGGTTATAACAACGACGGTAAGGAAGTAATTCTTACACAATCCCCTATAATTCAACGAGCTAGTTAGTAAGTTATTATTGCGCTAGCTCCCTCCTTAATAAAGAATGGAATAGCGGTTTATTTGTGAGATATTACTTAGGCCTATACCCAATTAGAGACGCGCCTTTAGCGCTTAATACTAGCATATCTTCTAGAGCAAATTCGCTACTAATATCCCAAAGATACAATTATGGTTATACTTAAGCCATTATATAGAATCGCAGAAGCAGGAACTTATTAGTAGGCTACTTATAGTAAGCACTATAAAGAGAAGCTTTTAATAACTACTTCTATATTTAATCCCTGCTTTCTTATTATAACTATAGGAACTCTATTTGGAATTATTAGCATGCAAACCAATGATATAATTATCTTAGGAGACGACCAATTCTTAGCTCTTAAAGAAGATAAGCTAGTAAAGACAAATCTTATAGCAAAGCTAAAGGAAAAGCTTAATTTAACAATACTATTACTTTTTAATGGATGCATCCTCTCCCTAAATAAGGATTCTATTGCTTTACGCCAGAAAGATTAAGGCAAGAAGATTAACGTTATTGACGTTAATTCTCTAAAGTAAGGATATATAGAGCAACGCGCTTATAGAGCTTATGTTACTTCTATCTGTTAACCTAAGGCTTTATTTAATCTCTCTGTTGCTGCTTAATACCAGGAACTAACTAAGGATGACATCCTTGCCCTAAATAAGCATCTTTCCTAGCAAATGAACCATCTTAATTAGGGACTACTCTACATGCCTATTAATCTTCCTACTGCTAAGCTCTTTATATTTATTAATAGATCGTTTATAAATAATAAAGATTTTAGCTCCTAGCTAGGATATAAGATTATCATTACAAACGAATCTACTAGAGAGAATGACTTTATAATCTACGGCAATCTTATCTATTAGAGCTTAACTAAGAGCAAGCGCGTTACCTAAAGCGTTCTAGCATCAGAGATATATGGAATGGTTAGCGGAGTTAATATAGCAATTGCAATTAGAACTACCCTAAAGATAATTATAGATTGACTTAAACTCCCTATTATCCCTATAATTATATGCACTGACTTATATTCCCTCTATAAGTGTTTAGTTAAGCTTGGTACTATAAAGAAGAAGCGTCTTATAATTAATATTATGGCACTTTAGCAATCCTATAAGCGTTAAGAACTCTTTAAGATCCGGTAGATTAATGGCTAAGATAACCTAGTAGATGTGATGACGAAGGCAAACCTAAATAAGGCACTAGAGACGTTCGTTAATACAAATACTCTGCGTATACAAGTTAAAGGTTAGGTTAAAAGGGAGTAGGAGATATAGCAATTTAAGAGCAGCTAATTAGGATTTTCTATACCCGGCACGGAAAATCGCTATTGGCTCGCTTATAATTAGCGCCTTGGCGGCCCTAACATAATATCCACCCATAACTCTAAGTAAGAAAGCACCACGTGCTAAGAGGCAAATTTTAGGACAGTAAGACTTATATTACAGTAGCAATAGTAAGTAAGGAGGATTAATATTTGTTACGCTAGTCAAGCAGTATTTATATATAGATGGCAACTACAAAAGAAGAGTTGCTAGTGTTGGGAATTAGGCAAGCGGTTGTTACATAACGCCACGGCACTAGCGTGGCGAGGAGTCTTAAGCTCCTCGCCCTTCCTTATTCCAATAAAATAAAGCTATTAACCAACATCACTATAACCTACTCAAGTAGTCGTTATTGGTAAGTCACCCTGTGTGACCAACAATGCCCTAGTAAAAATATAAATAGGTAAATACCTTAAACATATTTCCCTATTTATAATACCCTTAAAGTAATATAAATAGCTAAAATAATATAACCCTTTAATTAGCTGGGTTAAAGAAATACTAAAGTTCTATATAACTTACTATTAAAGCCATTACTTAGAACACTATATACCCTATAAACATATATATAATTATTTAAATTTAATATAATATAAATTACCCTTGCTATAAACCTTAAAATAAGATAATAAAACTATAACTACTAATTATAGCAAAGAATATAAAGATGTTTTATTAAAGCCTTTTAATTTTTAAATAATATAAGCCGCACCCTTAATTTTGTTAGTAAAAAGATAAAAAGATAAAATCTTTACTATAACTATAGAAGATATTAAAAAAGTACTAAAACTAAAATAGTATATTAATCCTTAACCTCTTATACCTAAAGAGTACTATAACCTAATTAATAAATTTAAAAAACAATTTATAGACTAACTAGCCCTATACTAAAATAAGTATAATTTTAAAATAGAACTTAAGCCTAGTATAATACTAAAGTTTTGTCTGCTATATAGTATATTATAGGAAGAATTGCTTATAATATAATAATACCTTAACAAGCATCTAGAAAAAGGATTTATTTGCCCTAGTTAATCTCTATTTACCTTACCTATACTATTTATTAAAAAGCTAAGAAAAGGCTTAAAATTCTATATTAATTATTAAGCTCTAAATATAATTATAATTTAAAACTAATATCTAATTCCCCTAATTTAAGAGACGCTTAACTATTTAGTAAAGGTATAGTACTTTATAAAGCTTAATATAGTTATAACCTTTAATAAAATCTATATATAAGAAGGAGATAAAAAGTATATAGCTTTTTATATATAATAGGGACTCTTTAAATACCTAGTAATACTATTTAGCATAAAGAACGGTCCTAGTATATTTTAATAATATATTAATAATACGCCTTATAAATTCCTTAGTATATTTATTACCGTATATATTAATAATATTTTAATCTACTTATCCTTACTTTCTAAATATTAGAAATATATTAAAATAGTCCTTAAACGCCTATAAAATATAGGCCTATAATATAATATTAAAAAATATAAGTTTTACGCGTCTAAGGTTATATACTTAGGCTTAATAATATCCTATAATAGAATTAAAATAGACCCTAAAAAAGTCACTATAATTATAAACTAGGAAAGCCCTAGTAATATATAAAATATTTAAGGATTTCTAGAATTTATAAATTTCTATTAATAATTTATTAACCACTTTTTAAAAACTGCTTAGCTATTAGTAAACCTAATAAAAAAGAATATAAAATTTAAATAGACTATTAAATATAAATAAGCTTTTAATAACCTAAAGCATTATTTTATAACTACTTTAATTCTTACCTACTTTAACTGTTGGTATGCTTTAACACAGTGCAATAGACGTAATATACGTGCAGTGTGGTGTGTAGTTGGATTCTTCCTTGTTCTATCTACACGTCTTAATAATATATATACGCGTCTTGCGTAGATCACGTGCTTATGTATATAATATATGGAACGAATATATACCGACACTAGAGTAACTCTGAAGGAAACCAAATCGTACTATTTCTGTTATTTGTAGTATATACGCAATAGCTGGGCTTTTCCTATCTATATGCAATAGCTTCTCCTTCGATCCTATCCCAGTTATATAACGCTTGTGATGGTTTATATAAACCAGAGCTTATGGATTAATAAACTGTGTAATAAAGTTAAGACGTTGCGTAAGGAAAGAAGGTAAGGAAATGGGAAGAAAGGGTATATATTGTTAACTTGGTTACTTGGTTAATATATATACGGAGTAGAATAGGATTTAGGTAGTAGTCCTGGCAGAACTTAACAGGATTTAGTGGACTTTAGTAGAATATAGCAGAATGCCGTAGATTGCCGTTATATTGCCATCTTGCGGTCGGTCTCCAATTACTAGGTTATAGAAATAGGTGGACGTGTATAAGGTGTTACGGGGTGTTTTGTAACAATTACTGTCTAATAAAGATACTAAGCTAAGGAGAAGGAGAAGGAGAAGGGTTATTAGGGGTAGTAGGTGGATATATCACGAGGGTCGCTAAGGCGCTAGTGGTAAGCGAGCTAATAGCGATTTTCTATACCAGGTATGGAAAATCCTAATTAGCTGGTTAAATTTAGGGTCTGTAGAATATGGTACTGTTATAACGCTACACTAAATTTTAGTTTATTTATTTAACCTACTCTATAGTCTGCAGTTCTAAGTAATTGGTATTAATTAACTTCTTAAGAGCCGTAGATGCCTTACTCTTAGTTATTAAGTTAGTAGGGTTGCTATCACCATTAATTTACTTAACTTCCGTAATCTCTCTACGCTTATATAACTGACGGAGATATATAACGTCTATTATAAGATGTTTCTCTTGTGTAGTGCCTAGCTTGACAAGATATTTGTAGAGTGATTTTAAGTTAGTATAAAGTATAAGTGGGAGTTTGATCTATAGGAGTTGTTTAATGGTTAACTTAATTGCGGCGCTAATATTAAATCTGTGGGCTATTGCGTAGAGTTCTAAAGCTAGTACGCTTCTGGTAACTTTTTTGCACTTAATTAATAACTAGTGAATAATGTTAGCCCTATATAACGCGTCCTCTAATACCAGTATATATCCTATTTATAACAAGAGGTCCTTATTATTAGTAAATAAGGCATTAGTAAAAGTAAGTAGGCGTAATATATTAATGTCTAATTTAACAAACGTAAGGCCTCTTATTAGGTTGTTAATCTGCAATTATAGTTGTTTATTAAGTGCTATAATATTTTCCTTCTTGGGGTTAATTACCTAGGCGGTAAAAAAGAGATTAAAAGAAGCTTCTGGTTAATATATAGAGGCAATATACGCGCCTCTTACGTATTGTGCAACGTATTATTCCTTTATAGTTAGTGTATTATGGATAATGCCTCTTAAGCTCATGGTTGTAGCTATTTTACTAAGGTGGACCATATTTAGGTTTTTATACTAGTGTTCCTAGGTTATTATAATATTGCCTTCTTAAGAGAGTTAAATGATGCATCTGTTAAATTTAAGTAACTATTTAACTATAAGTTGCTCGCGCTCTTTTGTGAGAAAGTAAGCCTTTTCTAGATATCGTTGCTCCGCGTCTATAAAGGTAGTATTGGCTAAGAAGAGAGTATTGTTAGTTTAAAGGCTAACAATGCTAAAGTAGTTGGGAGTATTGCTCTATAAGAGGTAAGGGTTATATATTAATAAGTTTATATCTAACTCCTTAATATAATAATTATAGTAGGTTATAAACTAGTAATTACCTACTTCTGGAACACTGTATAAAGGCTTAATTACCTTTAAGATGGAGTTCTTTCTAATACCTAGTTAGCTTCCCAATTCGTAAGGTGGTTGGATATAGAAGTCTTAATTTAGCTTTATAAGAGACTGGATATACGCCTAGGAGATATCTCGTAGGTATAACTGTGTGCCATTGCCTTATAGTATTGCTGCGATGCATAGAATAAGGCGTTGGCTGACTCATTAAATAGTAGGTAACTAGGTTAGTATAATACCCTTTTTAAGATTATTATACGCTTAGATAACAAGTCTTGATTTCTTAAAGGCTTTGTTAGTACTAGGGTTCTTAATTTTATCTACAAATTATAAGTTAAAGACTTTAACTTCTGTGGGTACGTCCTAAGGGTTAATTATCTTAAATACGCCCTTTTTAATTAGTCCTATAATTTCCTTTTAATAGGACGTTTTAAACTACTTATAGTTACTATCCTCTTGTAAGAATATAGTGATATTAGCAGTATTAATATAAAGGGGATGCTTATAGGGTCTTCCTCTTCCTTAGTAAGGTGGTTGTGCTTCTCTAGTTTTGGTAAGGGATGGTTTCTATATAGAGATGGTTTCTGTGGATGGTTCGTATATACGGACAGTTTTGTTAACTTAAATATTGTTAACTTGGGTGCCGTTATCTTAAATGTCTTTAACTTGAATATTTCTAGGGTCTGTTAAGTACGGTTTAATAGTAGTACTGCGGAACTTTATAGGGCCGCTAGGTAGGTTAACAGCACATATTTCTTCTTTAATATTTAGTAGGTTATATAGTCCTGCCTAATATCTAGGTTGTTCTATATTACCTTCTCTCTAGACCAGTACTAAAGAGTTATAGGGTAGATTATAAATTGTGGTAGTGCTGGGGCTATTATGTATATTAAGTGTATCTGTAACCTAGCGCTTTGCTTATATCTTTTTTACTTCCTCTATAGCTTTCTTAAATGTAATCGCACGCTGTGTTACTATAGGTGAAGGTACGTCGGACTCTGTTATTTAGGGGTACGCTCTAAATACTAATAGTGTAGGTATTAGGCCATCTGGTTCTGCGGAGTTGTTAATTATTTTAAAGGCTATTTACAGTGCTATATCCTTATTAATTCCTGGTATCTTAGAAGTGATAATATAGTATATATATTATAAAGGGCCGTGGTAACGCTCTACTATACTAATTAAGTTGTAAGCTTCGACCGGTACGCTCCTTATAGTAGTGCCTATATTAACCACATATTATTTAAACTCTTTACTAATAAAGTTCTTTCCTATGTTATATATAATTATATCTAGGGGGCCTAGGTATGTGTTAATCTAGCACGCTTATAATATATTCTATATATGCTTAGCGCTGATATTCTGTAGCTATCTACCTGTTTGAAATTGGGTGCCTTTATTAACGATATAAAGTACGGGCTTGCTGTTAATGTATATAATATCAACAATGATATAGTAGTTAAAATTAACGTTGTCCTTTAAGGTGAATCTGAATCTGCCTGGTGACTTTCCGTGCTTTTGATAGTATAAGCAGTAGTAGGTGATATGCTTAAGGGTCTTGCGATTAGCATTATTTTTATAGCCAGTGTGGTCTAATATTCTTTTAAGTTGCTCTACTAACGGATGTCCGAAGCGTTGGTATAGGCGTTGCAATTCTACATCAGTTAAATAGCATGGGTTTTGGTTAAAAGACTCTATAATAAATACGTGCAATAAGGTATCCTATAGTAGAAATAGGTGTCCAAATTGGCGTATAACTAGTACGGTCTTTAAGGGGGTTATTAGGACATTCTTTAGGTTGTTAAAGTACACTTATAAGTTATCTATATCCGCTAGGCAAAGCAGGAAAGGGGTATTAACTTTAATAATATGGAACTCTACTATACTTATTAGTGTAGCTATCTTAATAGAACTAATAGAAGATATAGAACCTATTCCAAACTATACACTAACTATGCCTCTTATAGACTCGTTTAACTGTACTTTATTAATCTTCTAAAGTGCAAGAAACTGACTGTATCCTACTATAAAATGTTTAGAGGCTCTAGTGTCGATTATTACACCTATAAACTTTATAGAGGTGTAGCGTAAGGTTATATTATACGTAAACGGGTTTATATTAGTAGTGAATGCATCTATTATAGTATTAATAGTTGTAACTGCGTGGCTATAAGCTCTATTAGCCAGTTCTAAAGCTGTAGCGGTTGCATTATCTAGTTCGATTTTACTATATAAAGTGTAGTATACTGTGGTCTAGTTGTCCTCATTTAGTAGAGTGTTAGGGTCTATATTAATTACCAAAGCGTTGAATATATTGGTGATTTTATCGTCCTTATTATTATTCTTATCGTTATTGCCTTTATAGTCTATAATGTATTGCTTTATTTGCTTCTGGAAGCGGTCCTTAAACTTATTTTTAAACTTAGTTTTGAACTCTTTTTATTCCTTCTTGGTATGTTTCTATAAGTAATATCCTTCCCTGTTATATATGAAGCAATATGGTTTCTGTCGGTTGCGGTTATATAGGGGGTTACTGCGGTTGTTATAGTTGTTATAGTTATAGTTGTTATCTCTTCTATAGAATTATTGGTCTATAAAGAAAGCTTATGTCTTCTCCATATACTCTTTCTCGTATGCTATAATAGATAATTAAAGTTTATTAATAAGGGCTCTAAGGTTATCTAGTGGGTTAGAGACTATATATCTATATACTAGTATTCCCTGGCAAGAAGTGACGATTTTGTTATAAAGGAAGTCTATAGTTTATAAGGTAGGTCTAAGGCTATACTATAGTTAATAAAGTCTATGGATTAGCAATTAAAGGTATTTGCTTATAAATTTGTTTGTATTTTCTGCTATTACTGTTATAAGTGTAATAGTATTCTACTTGTTTAGGTTCTTGCGTTAAAATCCTAGTTCTTTAAAGAAATTCCAAAGGTGTTTGCAAGCTTTAGCGAATGGTAAGTAGGATAGTTAGTTTATATAGAAGTGGTCTAAAGCTAGTCCTTTTAGCATAGTAGGGAATGCTTTAAGGTAAGCTTTTTAGGGTACGTCCGCTTAATTATAGATGTCGTAGAATATTGTTAATTTGTAGTTAAGGCTTTTGTTTATACTACCGTATTTCTGCTCCTCCGTATATATCTTGGCTGCATTCGCAATTTCCTTGCTATAGCTGGTTATAGTAATAGGGCGGTTCTCCTTGTCCGTAGGTTATACGTAGAGTTACTATGTTATTATTACAGGTTAAGGTATAATAGATGGTATAAAGGTAGAGGTAGTCGTATATTAAGGTATAGTGAGAAGTATAGGCATTAAGGAACGTCCTGCTTATCACTTCTCTGGGGTTCTGTATATCTTATAGTACTTAATATATCTTAACTTAATACTAGTGCTAAACTTATTCTTAAGTGCATTTATCTTTTCTCTAGTCTATTCTATTTGGTCTTCTTCTTGTGCTATATTATATAAGGACTAGGGAAGTGATTTACCTTATTTATAGTTGGCGTTAACCCATACTCCTCTAATATTTATATAATTACGTAGTTTCTGAAGCCAATATAAGGAGATTTTCGTAAAGATATTAACCATAAAGTCTTTAAAATCTCCTTAGAACGACTCCTAGAGTATTAAGTCTATCTGGTCGTGTATCTCCGTATATACATATATTTTGCATTATATGTAGTTGGTTAGCTCGTCCTTAGTGACTTCTATTAGGTTAATTCCATCTTCTTATTTAGTTGCTTCTTCCTTTTAGTCTTTCTTTGTTCCTGACATCTTATGTTTTATATATTATTTGGGTAAGGTAAGGTGTTTCGATTTATAAGGTAAAGGTAGGGGGGGCGGTTAAGGAGGCAGTTAAGGAGGTAGTTAAGGAGGTGGTTTAGGGGCGGTTTAAGTTATTAAGTAGGGTAAGGTGTTCTGCGCAGTAATTCTTCTAAAATAGATAGAACGAGATGTCTAGAAGTCGTTATAGATACTAGATAAGTACTCCTAGGTAGTTTCTCTTCTTTTCTTTAACTGAAATAGGCTAATATAAAAGGTGGATAAGTATAACTATCTTCTAATCTACTATAAGGTAGACAGTATAACTGTCTTTTAAGCTATCTGCGTGTTTCCTAATCTATACGTGCTCACTAATTAGTGTTGGTATGCTTTAACACAGTGCAATAGACGTAATATACGTGCAGTGCGGTATGTAGTTAGATTCTTCCTTATTCTATCTACACGTCTTGATAATATATATACGCGTCTCGCGTAGATTACGTGCTTACGCATATAATATATGGAACAAATATATACCGACATTAACCTTAACCTTAAATATATTATTAAAATAGACTTGTCTAATTATATACTAGGGGGAGTATTATTATAATATAATAAGAACGGTAAGCTATATCTAGTAGCCTTTCTCTTTTAAAAACTTGCCCCTACTAAATTAAACAATAAAATATATAATAAGAAACTACTTATAATTATTAGATATTTTAAATAATGGCGTCCTAAGCTTAAAGGATTGTTATTCCTAATATATATATTAATAGACTATAAGAACCTATAGTACTTTATAACTATAAAGTAATTAATATAATATTAAATTCGTTAGGCCAAATACCTTTAATAATTTAACTTTAAGGTTATATATTAACTGGGTAAACTTAATTAGAAGCCTAATATATTAATATAATAATTATAAGACCTATCTATAAATACTATAGATAAACGGATTATAAATTAATTATAGATTTTATTACCTTTTAAATATTTTAAAAAACTATATTCTATATTTAAGAATTTATACTTCTTTAAATTAATATAAAGGGTGTTACTATTATATTTTCTAAGGAGCTCTTGCTGCACCTAGCCTAAAAAGACTAAACCCAACTAAAAGAACCCTAAAAATCACCTAGAGAATCCCCCTGAGATATATATATCGCAGGGAAAGCATATATTAAACGACGGTGGTTTATACTTACGCGCGACCGCCAGAACCACGCCTAGTAATGGCCCTCTATAATAAAGACAGGCGAATACCATACTATAAAGCGGAAACACCTTTATTAAGAAGGTATTTAATAAAATATAAAGCCTATTAGACGCGTCTAGTATCTAAAATTGTAGGGGAGTAACCGTTAGCCATAATAATTTAATATAGCTAGTAGAATGGCTCTGCTAGTCTAGTAAACCTTAGGCGCCCCTCTAGTAAACCCTTAATTAAATCCTTTAACGGCTAAGCAAAATTAAAAATAAATAAAACCCCCTTTTACTGGTGAACCGCACCTAGGCCGCCATAGCTATACTTCTATAGTATAGGGAACCTACCCCCCTTAAGATAATAACCGGGTATATAATTACAATATAACTAAATATAGAAAAAGTAGAGGGGCCTAGGGGATAATTAGAAATAGAAGTCCTTATAGAAATTTATAAAGAGGTCTATAATGCTATTATAGTCCAATACCTTAGGAGTGGAGATATTAGAGTTACCCTAAAGGATTAATAGGTAAAGGAACAAGCTATAAGTGCAGGGGATAGGCTAGGAGAATATATTAGTATAAAAGTACTCTATAAGGATTACTTAGTTAAAGTCCTAGCGGTTCCTATAAGCCTTAGGGTAAAAAAGGGACGCTAGGCGGACAACACAGCAATTATATAGGAGATAGTAAGATAAACAAAACGCCTTATATTAGGACTTGAGATTACCTAAATCTAATAGCTTTATTAGGAAAATGTAAACTAAGTATATAATAAGAATAATAAGAGGATATAAGGGTCGCTAGAGACTTGCTAGGGAGACACTAGACAAACGCATAGCTCCCTTATTGTTAGTATATATATACTAGGAATGCAAAAACTCCTTATTTAAAAAGGAATAATTATAAATGGCCTTATATATAATATAAGGCTCTATAACCACAGACTATGCCTAAAATAATGCTATTATTATATATAATAGGGATACACCTAATCCATATACGCAGTATAGGTGTGCTGTAGCAACTGTGCAGGCCCCTATAATATAAGATACTACTTAAATTAAGACCAAATAAAATGCGCAAACTGCCACTAAAGTATATATAAGGCGTAGGAGAGAGAAGACTGTATTAAATATAAAAGATAGAAGGTAAGGGCTTAATAGCTACGGGAATAACTATACGCTAGGTTATATAAATAGAAACAATAGGCGATAAGCTAGTAGGACGTAAGTGCCTTTCTAGCATTTCCTACCTTTAATACTAAGGGGCTAGGCCAGCCATGCTAAGCCTTAATAGGCTAGAAGTAATGATACGCAACATTACCAGACTAAATAGGGATATAAGGGTTATAGGGGATATAAGGGAGAAGACGCCCTATAGGTAGACCCTTATAGACAGCTATAGTAAGCTTAAGACCAGGACAATTAAGAATTAGACTTAACGCGGTAAATATAATATTTATAGCTAACTTATAAAGGGTATATAGCCAACTAGTAAGAATAAGGGAAGAACTAGAGACAATAACAGATTTAGATATAGAAGCGTTAATAGAAATATAAAACATAGGAATGGAAAGCTCTATATAAAATAAGTAGGGACTAAGGTATAAATATAAGAGATAGAAGTTCTAAATATCCTAGAGAAAATAGAAATAGAAGAAGTAAGGAATAAAGGAAAGATAAAGGACCCTTACTAGGGGTCCGCTACCTATCCATTATATAATATAACTGCGGTAATACAAACCACCGTCTTATAAGGCCCCTACTAGACAGTCTAGACCTAGAAAAACACTATATCCTTACTATATAAGAACCGTACTATAATACCTATATATAATTAATATACTGCCCCTAAGAATTCCAGCTCCTATATAAACCAAAAGCAGCTATACGCGTGTGCTTTATAATTAGTAAGGCTATTAGCCTATCCTTATAGTTATAGTAGGCAGTTAACCTAGATATTGCAGTTATAATAATCCAGACATATAGGGGACTAGTATAAATTATTAATATATATAACCCTAGGGTTAAAGGGGTCCCATAAACAGAGAATATTATATTAGTAATAAGCTTACTAAAAACTAAAGGCATAGAGTTTATTTTACTAGGAGACATAAACCTCTACTACCTATAGTAAGGGGGTATCCATATTACTGCTAAATAATAGGTAGAGTGCTTACTAAGAGCTATAGATATCTAGGGCCTTAAGCTAGCTACCCCTCTAGGAGCAACTATATGGTAATAAGGCACCGCCAGAAGTATAATTAACCTTATATTTATAAACAAAGGCCTATACTAGAGACTCAAAAGGTACAACCCTAAAGAAGAATAGGTACTTGCTTTAGACCATATCCCTATCTAGATATAGCTAGATTTGGACATTAAAGCATAACCAAATAGCAAAAGACACGTAATAAGGAAGCTTAAGACAGATAATTTCCTTAATATAGTTAAATAATAACTTTAAAACCTAGAAGAAATCCACCTAATACTAAATAAGCGAGGCTTATTAGCCACCCCTAAGGAAATTAACCGTAGACTAGAAAGGATCTAGGTAGTAATTAAAAATAGGCTAGAAAAGCACTGCTTAGTCTTATAACTAGGCCCCTATACGCGACACGTATAGTCTATATAATACGCGGTTCTTGTCGCCAGCTAATAATAAGTAAGAAGGAAATATATAAGTAGCTATAACCCTAAAGATAAGAGATGATACAAAGATATAAGAAACTAGTTAAAGAATACTCTAAAAAAAGAAGTAAGGAATAACTGGAGATAGTTTATAAATAAGCATACTTTTAACCTGAGCCTCCCCTATAATAAAAGCCTTTAGGCTATAGCGAAATGGGTAAAAAAAAAAGGTAGGGCGTCTAGTAGAAGACCTACACCTACTACCCCTATAAAGAGTAGGGAAATTATAAGCCACTAACAACAATAATAAGAAGGTAAAGATCCTTATAGAAAGGTTCTTCCCCTAACTAGCTCTAGTAGACCTTAGTAATATTATAGGTAAAATACCGGTAACTCACCTATAGGTTAACAGCAATATAATAATAGAGGAAATAGCTAGAACTATTAGCCGCCTTTTAAATAATATAGTACTAGGACCAGATAGGATTCTAAATAAGGCCTTAAAGACCTATAGACCACTTATAGCACCCTAGCTTATAGATATAGCTAGAGTATACTTTACTATAGGCTACTACCTATAACTTAGAAGATCTATAATAATAGTTATCCTATAAAAAGAAGGTAAAGTAAATTACTTAGTCCTAGGAAGCTACCGCCCTATTGCCTTAGAAAACACCCTTAGCAAGATCTTAGAAAGGGTAATAGTGGACTATATAGCAGATATAGCTAAGGAATACACCCTACTACTATAAAGCTAAATAGGGGCAAGAAAGAACCGCTTAATACTATTAGCACTTATACTACTTACTACCACTATTAAATCTATATGGGCGATGCAAAGGGACTTTATAGTATTAATGCTTAGCCTAAATATTAGTAGCGCCTATAATAATATGCCCTATAAGCGTCTTCTATATATCCTTAGGGCAAAGGGCTTTTTAGAATAGATTATATAATTTATCTAAGGGTTTATAGGCCAGAAAGAAACATTACTGGTCTTTAGTAAATACCAGAGCCCCCCTATTATAGTTGTAACAGAAATACTATAAGGATTACCCCTCTTGCCTATACTCTTCCTCTTTTTTATAAGTAACCTACTTAACTCCTTTAAGGAAGGGGCGACCTAGGGGATAGGCTTTATTAATAATATAAACCTAATTATATATAGGCTAATAGCCGCAGAGAATTGTAGAACACTAGAGAAAGCCTATAACACCTATATAGAATGGGCAAGATAATATAGAGTCTAATTCTTACTAGAGAAATACTAGCTAATCCATTTTATAAGAAAATATAACTAATCTATAGATCTCTAGCATATAATCTATATCTAAGGCTTTAGGGGTTAACTAGTTTAGGGCCTATGTCACAGGACTGCCCGCAATACGCGTTATACTAGACGCGTAGCTTTCCTTTCCTTATTTGATATTGCTTGGCAGATAGTTTATCCGCCCTAATTACCCCTATATAGGTTCGCCCGCAGCTGTATTTTTGTTAAGCTCTCTAGCAATCCTCTTAAGTCTCTATAATAGCCATATATAGCTATCAATTCTACGAATCTAATGCTTGTTTATCTAGTGTTCGCATATAATATATCGTCATCGTAACAGCCTAAGGGTATTAGGAGTATGGGTAGATAGCAAGCTCCAGTAGAGCGCATATATAGCGTAAGCGGCCTATAAGGGCTAAGTATAGTATATTATATTATCTAGGATTGCTAATTCTATATAGGGCCTATACTTCTAGAGGTTACATCTATTATATATAGCAGTTATCTAGCTAACTATAACGTATAGATCTAGTATTTGGGCCATTAGAGAAACTAAGAAAGGCCCCCCTAAATTACTCCTTAAACCACTCTAAAAGGTCTAAATAGCCTGCCTCTAGAGTATAACAGGCGGGTATAAGCGAACGGCTATAGTACTACTAGAGAAGGAAGCCAATATCCCCCCCCTATAACTATATATTAAAGCCACTGTAATGTAAAGGGCGCAAAATAAACGCAACTCTAATATTATAAAGTATATTAAGATACGCCTAAATAAACTATAAAGGGACCTAAGGGTACCCCGTAGGAGAATAAACTAATAACCCTAAAGTAGGGAAGATATATTAGAAAAACAGGCAAAGAAAGTAAAAGAAAAATAGTGCTACTTTAGGGCCTAGGCCTATATAAAGGAGAAAGGGAGACGCGTAAGAGGCTAGTAAAGATAATAGTAAGAAAAAGAAAGAAGCTAAAGTAGAGTATAAAGAAATACTAGGAAACTATCTACTGCAATATAATACTGGTTGGACCAACGCTAAAGAGGTATATAGGAGTTAAAGGTATAGAGGCTAACTTAGGTAAGAGGAACCTAAGCCATAGTATAGTTAACGCTATAGGGGGTAAATATTTAAGGGCTCCAAAAAGGCCTAATAAAGGTAGAAAATATAATAGCAACACTTTTAAGAATAGGAATAATAGGACTAAAAGATTGGCTCTACTAGGTAGGTATCCTAGTAGGTAGCCTAAGATATAAATATAGCTGGCTAAGACAGACACTAAAATATATAATACTGTTATGCCCCCTACGCACTAACTAAGAAGCAATACTTTTAGTAGCTGGCATAGAGAACTATACTATACTACTCTTAATATAAAAAGGCCTTAAAGCGGTTACTTAGTAGCTTATTAGCTAAAACATACTAGACTAGTTCCGGGTTACAAAGAAAATAGTAATAGAGGGTAAAGGGGCGAGTTATAGGCGCCCCCTAATAACTCTATAGTATTAGAGTAAAGTTTACAATACTAGCGCGTCCGTAGGCTTATTATAGCAGTAGTGGTTCCTAAGGAGGTTAAAAAGCAAGGTAGAAGAGTACTACTAGTAACTTATAGGCGCTAAGTAGGCGAGTCCTAAAAGGCAGGGAGATAGATTATAGGGTTTTCTTAAATAGAGTTTTCTCCCTATATATAAATAAGGAGTAGTCCACATAGGCCTAATAGGGATCTAAATTGGATATTAAGCAATAAATAATAAATAAATTCTATATTCCTAGATATAGAACTTAATAGAAATAAATTAGAAGTTAATAAATAGGAAATAGAAATTAATAGGCTAATAGAATACGAATATAAAAATAATATAAAAATAATAAATATAATAAAAGTTATTTTGTTGTTAGGGAAACTACATTAGAAAATAGAGGCTTCCTTTATAGGTAAGGCGCCCTTGCTTATTAACCCTAGCCAAGCCAAGACTGCCCCTTAACCTTAACCATAAAAGGCTATTTCTCTCACCGCTTTTTCTCTTATCCTCCATCTTTCCTTTCTCTTAACGCTGCGCCTCCTCCTCTTCTTACTGCTAGTCTCTGGTATGGTCGCATTAAGGCATTTCTACCGCCCCTTAGCGCTTATGCGTATGTAAGTCCAGCCCGCTTATTCCTTTATTTACCTATATCTTAGACTAACAATTAATATAGTTAATTACGGCCTTTCTAATGGGCGACTCTCTTCCATAGCAATATATAGATAGTTATAGCCTCCTTTTCTAATCACCGCCTCTGGTGCTAGTGACTTCAATTATTATTAAGATCTCTTAGCGCTGCCTCTATCCGCTAAGTGCGAATATGCCCTTATAATCCTATTCTCTCTCTTACGCTCTTTCTCCTTCGGCTCCTAAATAACGCTGGCCTAAAACCGTCCTATAGGAAGGGGGTTGGGAGAATTCCGTAGTCACTAGCCGCGTTAGTACTATTATCTTATTTAACTCTGCCGCATATCTCCTTCTAGGGTGGGGAGGGACAGGCGTGCCGTATCACCACCCTTAAGGGCTTAAGCAAGCTTACGTTGTACTTATTTTAGCTAACCCATATGCTATTTTCTCTTCTGGGATATGCTGTTAGTTAAATAGCCCGCTTTAGCGTTTACTAATAGCTAAAGCTACCTGCATTATGGCTAGTATACCTACTAGGCTACTCAGCGGAAAATTATCTAGACGTCACTAATTTAAGCGACCACCCTATATAGGGCTGTGTTAGGCATTATTTAAATAAATATTATACGGAGTGTTGCCTAGGTGGCCATGCATACCTACCTAGTAGTATAGTTGCATTACCACGGATATTTTAGAAACGCCGTTTAATCTACTAGTTTAGGGCTAAGGGGCTATTAGCTCTACCTAACTACTTAATAGTAAAGCGGTAAAGGATTAACAATCCGGCCTTCTAAGCTATAGGGCTATAGTGGGAACCACCTAGATTAAAATTAAAAGGTTGCAGCTTTTAGGCGCATAATGGATTAGTAGCACTATAGTATAACTACAAAGTAATCTCTAACACCAGCCAGCCACGTTAGGAGGGCGAGTATTATATAGCACCTTATACAGCACCCTATACAGTCCTTCACTTAGCGCATTTATGCATTTGTACACAATTACCGTGCAAGCGGCAGGCGTATCCGTTACTGGGCTGTTAGTATTAGAGAGCCCCGCTACTAATAAAAACACTACCTCCTTTTGTTATAGATAGCTCGCAATGCGTACATATAAGCGGGGCTTTACATCCTATTAATACGAGCGGCGCAGAAGATTAGCTAGATCGGCATTATTAGGAAGTAAATAGATATATTAGTACTACCCTTTACTAAGGAATAAGGGTGGAGAATTTAAGCCACCAACCTCCTAATAAGGGGCTAGATGCAACGGCTATATTAGAGCTAAATATACTAGCTCAGATAGGCGGATATGGTTTAATTGCAATTTACTAAAGGTATTAATTAGGCACCAAGAATTCAAGCCCTTACAAACCTTTATACCCTATAAACAGCAATCTACTCCAGTCTATACTGGAGGCGCACGCATTAAGTGCTTTAATTCAGTAAGAAGCTTAGGCAAGGGGTAACGGGCAAGGGGCAATAGATAAGAGCTAGCGGCAAAGGGAGAGCTAACATATACTTAAAAAGACCTATAATTCCCCCCTTAAGGCTATAGAAAGCTACGAAGCAATAGCAACTCTAATAATAATAATGTTGGTACTATCTTAATCTTTATTTTATATCCCTCCCGAAATTTCGCTTAATAATAACAATTTCTATACCAGTCCCCCTAGAAAATTAATAGCTTTGTCTTAGCACTATATAATTACAGCCCCTAAGAAAAGCGCGAGTAGTAAGCCTAAAAGGAGAAGCAGGGGAGTACCTTTTTTTCCCCTAAAAAGTTAAGAAGTATTGCAAGCTTAGGCACTTAATGGCATATTATTCTACCTAGGGCCTTAATTTAGAGATTCCGTCTAATAAAGCGCCTATAGACCCTATATATAATTACAAGAAAGCTTATAACAAGTATTATAAGAATAATAAGGATGACAAGGACGACGAGGAAGATTTCTATAGGGATAGAAATAACAGTCAAGTCTCTAGGGGAAGCAGTTAAGGTAATTATCCTAATAATTACCCTACTACTCTCCTCTTACCCCACTACTCTCCCTCTTTCCCCAGCAGTTTTAAATATATAGTTTTAACAACTAGTAGTAAATCTAATAGTTATTAAAGACAATATAGCCGATCTAGACTTAGAAGCTAAGGGCGACAAAGCTAGTAATACTAATAATAAAGCTAACAAAGCTGATAATTAACTAACACCTTATAGATTAGGTATGCGCTTCCCCTTTTAATTTACAATAGCCTTATTTAACAATTAGTAGATAACGGGAATAACAGCAGTAGTAAGGACAATAAAGATAATAAGGAGCTGCCTTTATTAAAAGCGCTAGAAGAGGAGGTACACATACTTATATACAATTATACTATACCCTCAACACTAGACGGCAATCAAACGGATAATTTAGCTAAGGGGCGTCGCATTAGAACTACTTCGCAGTTCAAGTAGAAGCTTAGGATATTAATAGCTACCAATTAAGAGTCTTTAGGAGCCAAAAAGTCAAAAAAGCGGAGGTTTAATTAGCTCGATTAACTAGATAGCATTAATTATATCTCCAATACTTTTATTAGTAAGAGTGGTAAGAGCGTACAACCTAAGAAGCAATAAAGGTTACCTACTTCCTAGAAAACTACGCCTTCTGGCTCTCCTACCCTTGGCCTTAACAACAGTGACGGTATTAAAAAACAAGTGGTCTCTACTACACAGCCCATTAACTCCTCCCCCTGGCACTATATATCTCCTCGCAATACTAGACCACCAGAAAATAGGGCTAATAACAATTATAATTATATTCTAAACAATCTTGCCAACGGCTTAGCTGAAGAAAGCGATAACGAGGATGGCAAGAATATTGTGGACAAAGGCAAGGCCAAGAACTATAGTAACGGAAGTGATAACAGTAACAATACAGATAATAACAACTCTAGGGATAGTAACAGCAGCGATAGTAATAAGGGTAACAAGGCCTATAGGTATATAGGGCGACAAGAATTACTAACCCCTATTACTAGTTAATTAAGGACAAAGTATACTACAAAGCATTATCTCTAGCGGTTTTACTATTCCCCTTTAATTTTATCTACGCATGCGTCCAACTAAAGCACTGCGCATACTAGCAATTATTGTAAGCGGGTTACATCCCCCATATATAATCGCCTCTGTACCCAAAAACCGCTGTTAAGCCCTACCTCTAGCTCTAACTCTAATAAAGCAATACTAGGAGCCGCCTTAAATGCTAATTTAGAAGAAATTTTAATCTAAGTAGCTTTTAGGCGCCAAAAAGACGGGTTATATACACTAAATATCCTTCTTCAATAATTCCCTTTACCTTTTAACCTGGTTAAGCAGCCCTAGGAGCTAAAGCCCTAAGGGCTAAAGTCCAGAATAAAATTTACTAAAAAGGAAGACGCGCTGCTTATTAAATTAAAAGAGGGATATAATCTTTTATAGAAACAGATTAAAGACCACTTTCTAAAGAGAAGTCTCGGATCACTACAGGCGTATTATTATTCGAAATTAAAGGCCCGGCCTGCTGTGTAGAAGAAAAGGGGCCGGCCTACTAGGCGGAAGAGATAGTAGTAATAATAGTACCCTTCTTTTAGCTTAGAGGTCTATTTCTTGTTATATATTCCGTTTCTAGCTTAATCTATTTATAGCGCACTTCTTTTAGCTTAGAGGTCTATTTCCTATTATATATTCCATTTCTAGCTTAATCTATTTATGGCGCATTTCCTATCATATAAGGGCTATATAAAAAGGTCCGCAAGAGCATAACTTTTTTAAGGGCAGTAAGTAAGAGCCACTTATCACCACTTACAACGCCATAAATAATAGAGAATATAAGGCTAAAACTATGTTTACGACCTAGCCAGCTAATTTAAATTATGTGATATAGCTAAAACCGAACGGCAGTCCAAATAATATAAAGTTAAGCATTAATAATTGATTAACTTATGCATACAATATAAAGGCGCATAAACTGGCTGTAGTTAATTTACCTTATAAATAAGAACAAGCCATAAGAATCCAATCCTTATAAAATATTTTAGTTAGCAGAGGGGCTATATATCTAGTAACTCCAATACACAGCTAAAATGCGCATTATAGTAGACGCCTTACCCGTTATTTAGCTGGTGGCCTAATTATACACATAATATTCTACGCTAGAAAGCTTTAATAGTAGGACAGAGCAAATCCGGCCACAGCTTAGCCCAAGAGGTAGCCGCTTAGCAATTCTTTTATATAAGCCTTCCTATTAGGCACTAATAACTAAGCAGCCATAAACCTATTAACTATAGTAACACCTCTATTTTCCCTTATAAATTTCCTTTAACCCTACTTTACTAATTATTTATAGCGTAGTTCCGTAAAGCTGCTCTCTATTTAAGCCTATAATCCACCTCTTTTTATATTTCTTACATTCTGCCTCTTGCAGTTATCTAGCAATTCTATTCTTGCTATTAAGGTAAATATTAGCTTAGCCATTCTACCCCATATAGCATATGCCTAATTACTTACATCTTTTATAATAGTTATGCTTTAATGCGCATGTGCTTTATAGCCTTTTATTCTAAAACAAATTCCTAAATCAGCCGCTATTCCTCCTTAGACGGCTATCCGTGATTAAAAACGCTTTATAAAAGATAATATTTACTTAATATTTTACGTCCATAGAATACCTCTCCTTTATAGCCACTAGTCCCGCTAACTTGCGCGGTCGCACTTCTAGCTATATAGATTATATCCGCTAAGGCCAGGGATAAGGCGCTTAGTAGGGAATAAAAGGAGATTAAAGGTTATAAATTTAAGATAATGGAGGACATGACTATAACATTTAAAGGCGGATTATGCCTTATTAAAGACAGCAAAGGGAAGGTAGTCAAAGTATTAGGTATAGAAGATAGATAAATAATAAGAAAGGTTCTTGCTAGATATAAATATTATATAATAAGGGCACAGATTAAGTTAGAAAAGAGGTAGTGCTAAATAGTAATCCAAAGCAATATATACCATTTATTTATAGATAAGAGTTAATCTCTAGCTTCTTCTGCAGTATCTCCCTAAAACTCTAGAGTATCTAGGTCCCTAAACTAAATAAATTAAAGATATTCTATTTATCCTTATAGCCAATCCTAACTAATAAAAGAGCGTCCTCATTGTCCTTTGGCATGTGTATAGATAGGCAATTTATAACCACTAGTCCTCCGCTCTTCTTTTCCTTTCTCCATAAATTGCTTGTCTTTATCCCGGTGCGAAATGGCTCAGGGAGGTTTTTAATTATATAGCGCCTTATAAATAAAAAAGAAAAGTACTGGCCCTTCTTTAGCAATATTGGATTTCCTATTTAATGTTAACCACAGATATAATATCTTATTAAAGGTTATTTCACAGACCTAGAGTTTACTGTAATTCCAACTAGGGACGCTTTAATAATGGTTTATCAGTAACTTAACAGTACACTAGCATAATGGCGCTTAAAGGACTCTTAGAAGAGGCGTTTATTTTAAATAAGCATTAATATATTAAATTTAGGGAACAAGGTGTCCAACCATTGGTTTTAGAATTATTAAATAAGATTATACTTTCCTTTTACAATAAATCTTGCTCTAAGATATATAAGCAACTAATTAATAAGTACCTAAGACTTATATACTAAGCGTTCTATAAGCGTCCTAAGGGATTAGAGCTTTAGAATGCCTCTCTAATAACTAAGAGTCTTAGGCTAACCCTAGCGATAGTTAATACTAAGTACCAATTATGTAACTAATTAATTATTGCGCACCTAAGCCTGGGCCTTGGGCTCTGGTTAACTAAGCTTCTCCATTAGGTCTAGCTTATTAATTTAGCAACGCTACTGCAATTAGTTATACTCTCTCCTTAAATAGGGAATAGAGGTTTACATACCTTTATCTCGCTTACGTTTTGTAGGTTGGAGCTTAACATATACTAATCCAGTCAGCTACCCCATCATTTTAGATCAGTAGAGGCGGACGAACACTTCAGGAATTCTTTAAATAAGTTATCATCCTTAGGATCAAACTCGCTATAAACAGCCTTGTTAATATCCTCGCAATACAAATATTATAAAAGCTTTTAGTAATATATAAAGTCCGCTGCGTTTGCGACAAGGAAGTCAAACTCCGCTAGCAGTAATTCAAGGATATCCCTAACCTTATAAGCTAGTCCGTAGAACTTTAAGGCATCACAATCTAGCTTCCGCAACTGCAATTACCTTTTATTTCCACAAGTTGCCTTTTTAAAGACAAACTTAATAAAGTGCTTTACCCTAGTGGCCTACTTACCTGGAAGCGACTTATTGCTTAGATGTTATTACAGCAGTTCCACTGTTATCTAAAGCGCTCTTTAGACTTTTAGCTGTGCATACAGCTCCAACAAGCTTTCCAGAACATCGTCTAAAATAAAGGCGGGACTATTATAGCACCAGATGTCTTCTCTAACCTTATCTAGGTTCCGCCCAAGCTCCTATAATAAAAGGACCGCCATCTCAAACTTAACACCCCAGCGGTAGTAAAAGAGTAAAAATCTTCAAACTTAAGTGGTTTAAGTGAAAAATTCGCTTAAGGTATTAAAAGAGATTTGGGCCCTGTCTGGTTTAAGTACAGGGCTTTTTAACAAGGGCAGTGCGCCATATTTAGGCTTAGCAAGGGTAGTGCAACAGATCGGGCTTAATAAGGAATGCGACAGATCAAGCTCAACAAGGGTAAAAAAGACATTTTGCTCTACTAAGGACCCTAGACCTAACCAATTATATTTATATATACATACGCCTTTAACAGCGCACTACCTCTATCATTCCTATTTATGCGCAGCCGGATCGCTTATTGTAATTGGGCTAGCATTGCTAGCACCAATTCTGTACTTGTATCTTTAATTCGATCTAAGACACTATCTATCTCCTATATATTAATTAGAGCGCTCTTTGCTAGTACTCTAACCCATTATCCACATGCAAACCATTGGTGATGGGTAAACAGTTAAGGACAGAACATCCCCACACTTCCGCCAGCTCTCCACTACGTCAAAGTAATATAAATATGCATCATCTAGCGGCTTTTAGGATTAGCAAGGGAAGGTACCATAGCTAAAAGAGGCGTGTAGCGAATATTTACGGCACAGCCGCAAGTCATGTCGCATCGCTAGGTATAAAAGAGGGCGGATCCTTTAAAGAAACAATATTATCTATACTTAGTTCCTTACTCCAACTTTATACTTTAGATTAGTGTTACGTTACCAAAGCTTTATAGAGCAATAATACTAGTCGCATCTAAGCTAGTTACGCCAGCGCCTTCGCTGCCTTACAACGGCATAAATATACCCCCTGGTAGTCCAAGCAAAACACATCTATATCACAGGCAGTCAGCGCAGCATCTTACAGTTAAAATGCTTATAGCGGTATTAAAAATAGTCCAAGCGGCCTAACCTTCTCTACCTCCTCCACCTCCTCTACCTCCTCCACCTCCTACGAGTTTAGGGGTTAAAGAGATACCCAAAGTAAGAGGTTCTAAGGTTAAAGTTAAGGTGTTAAATAAGATATATACTCACAAAATCTCCAAAACATACTTAAAAATACGCTAATATAGCGTCTACTATAGCTGGGACAAACAAAGCTACTAGTACAAGACTATAGAGACTTCGCCAGATACATTAAGTAAGCGTAACATATATAATCAGTATATTTATATCCTTTGGAAGAAATTTGGTCTGTCTCTTAGGTGCCTTTAAACATATCAACTTAGATGCTGACTTTAAGCTAGAAAAGGACAAGAAAGACTACAGCACATACCTAAGCATAAATTTAAGAGAAGTAAGAGACGCCTTATAGGTAGTGCTAAACGGCGTACAAGCCATCTCCCTTTGGGAAGACAAGCCTACAGTAAGTAGACCTTTATATAGATATAGCTAATTCTAATTTAACTTCTAAATTCCTATAAACCTTATATTTAATTTCCTACCCCAGTTAAAAACACACCAGGAGAGTCTTTCTCCCAACTTAATCGGCGCTAAGCACCTTTAGGGGTTACTAAGATTCCTTAAAGACTATTTCGCGCCTACAACCAATAGTCTCCTGCCACTTCTAGACCATGGCGAAATTAATTTCAATCTCCTTTAGGCCTTATTTAAACCAAATACGCACGTCCTTACAATTTGCGAAGGCTCGGATCAACCAAGATGCCTTATATATAATTCAGGCAACTTTAAAACCTCACTTTTTAGCAAAAAGAGCTTCGAACTTAACTGTCACTATTTTAGCTACAATAGGAAGGCGTTTAGCGAGGTAAAAACCACCCTCTCTATTCCGGAATTCCGTTCAACTATAAAAATTACGTCTCTTAAGGT
>Ga0307507_10000799_pt1 | contig 69614 bp, 23 predicted proteins | sample 7_EM_MG_FD_207223 | JGI IMG/M metagenome (GOLD analysis project Ga0307507, IMG submission 207223) | Populus trichocarpa ectomycorrhiza microbial communities from riparian zone in the Pacific Northwest, United States - 7_EM | ecosystem: Host-associated > Plants > Roots > Unclassified | place... | reverse complement strand
AAGCTCTGCACGAAGCTCTGCACGAAGCTCTGCACGAAGCTCTACACGAAGCTTTGCACGAAGCTCCGCACAAAGCTCTGCGTACGGAGGCTCTGCACGAAGCTCTGTATACGGAGGCTCTGCACGATTGCTCTGCGTACGATGGTTCTGCGTACGACGGCTCTACTACGGAGGCTCTATATAAAAGCTTTGTGCAGAGCTTCGTGTAAAGCTTCGTGCAGAGCCTCCGTACGCAGAGCTTTGTGCGGAGCTTTGTGCAAAGCTTCGTGCAGAGCCTCCGTACGCCGAGCTTTGTGCAGAGCTTCCTCTGTACGCAGAGCTTCGTCTGTACGGCCTACCCAAACAATAACTACCAAAGGTACTCTACACGTCTGTAATACAGCACCTAATACTATGGCAACTATTTTAGTATCTTATTTAACCTTTTACCTTTTTATATAATAAGTTTTTATGGTAATATACTATAGGTTAGTTTAAATATCTATAATTTAGTAGTCAGCGCATAATAAGGTTTTAGTAAGTATATTATACACAACAACACAAACGCTATATATCCGCCAGGCTATAATGGGTTCTTTAGGGTGGCTATTATAGATCTATATGGGTTTTATATATACTAGCTAGCGTTTAATAAAGTTATATGTAGTTACGGGATTCCTAATAACGCGTTTTTTATTTTAATAAAAATGATTATAAGACCTAAAAATACCTAAATAATAAAAATAATATATTCTAAAAGCCTAGGTTCTGTTATATAATCGATTAACTTTTAGTAGTATTTTAAGCCGTTGTGGTTAAGCGATTCAGCCGCGAGTGTAGGGGGAATTATAAAAAAAGTCGGAGCTGGTAATAAACCTTGGAAATCCGGCTTAGACGTGATTCTGATGGTTTCGCACAAACGTAGTTAGTCCGCTTGCGGACCGATTAAAAATCCGCACCAACGGAATCACGTCTGAGCTTGCTGAGGTAATCATAACCCTATTACCCACGTTATGCGTACTAATATATTTACGCGAAGGGACTTAGAAGTTTTAATGTTCCTTTACTCCACTATGCAGTTTTTTTACACCATTCTCTTATATAAGGTATGTTTAGTATATAACGTTCCTTACAGATCCTATAGATCCTATATACTAAACCAGTAACGTAATCTATTATATAACTTAGTTACCCTTTATCCTATAGTTTAACTAGTTTAAACACCTCCTATGCCAATACTACTAGCTCGTTTATATCTTCCTTAAGTAGCCGTACTACTACTAATATAGGGTCTGTAATATTATCCCCCTTCTCTTTATCTTTGTCCTTAAAGATATCTTATATCTCTAAGTCGTCTATTAGAGGTATAGTATTTCTGTTTTTAATTTAATAACCTTTATTATTTCTAATACCTCCTATTAGACCCTCTATATCTAATCGTCGTATATATATAATTTTAATAATTCTTTTACTAGATAAAATTATGCCGTCCTGCTCTTGTTGTGCGGAGAAGAGGTTAATATATATTATAATCGCGGCTCTGTCTAGTCGCCAACCTTCTTCTTACGCTAAGTATATAAAATTGAATATGCAATCCTCTTGCGACGTTTAATCCGTCTGTCACGGAGTAGGCACGAGCCGGGATACAATGCACTAAACGAGGTAGTAATTGAGAAGGCTACGTACACGTAACTATGCGTGGTTGATACAAAGACATTGGATGAAGAAGAAGAGTCTTCGTGTGCCAGGTACGGGTATAAATAGGGGTTGTAGTGGAACGTGCGTAGGTGTCTCGGGACGAACGTGAGCACGGGTCAAGAACGTCAAAGACGCGCAGAGATGTGAGAACGAGTGAGTCCCGTGACACCGTCTTTAACGCTAAGTATACGCGTCTAGGACCTTATCTAATTTATTATTGGGTCTTATATTTAATCTAAAGCCGCCTGCCTTAAAGGTAAACTGGCCTTAGCCCTAGCTAAGATGTAAAAGCTTTAAGATAACGGGGAGCGTATTCGTCTTAAGGAACGGTGAGTATTTAATGCTTAACTAGCCGCCTACGCTCGGTTATTCCGTCTTAAGAAGGTTTGTAAAAAGGTCTATTTAAAGAAGTAGAAGCTTGCCAAACAGGGTCTTTATAAACTGGAAGCTAAGAAGGCTAAAACGGACTTATCTTAGGCAGAGGAGGAAATAACTCTAAGTAGCGCAGTAGCTAATTTTGAAGGTAATATCGTAACTAATCCTCCTAAGTTCCCCTTAAGTGACTTATTCTTTAGCAATCCTTCCCTTTTAATACTTCCTAACCTAATCTTTTCCGATACTCCTATACCCTTCCTATAGCGTTCTCTAAATTGCTTAGTAGCTCTTAGGTAGTCTTATTATAGCCTATCTACTTTACTTTATACTATATTTTGTTATTAATGTCCTTATAACTAATAATCTTTAAAACCTCCTATTTATCTTATTTGCGTTCTCTATATATATCTACCTTATAGATTAGTGGCTTAATATTCCTATATACTAGCTCTAGCATTGCAATATGCTATATAGGGTAGATCTTTATTTTCGCTAGTAAGTTAAGTTAATATATAACTTCTAAAATCTTGTCTAAGATCCTAAATAGTCCTAGTCTAATATAATCTAACATTTTACTTGGTTGTTAACTTTTAAATTTTTTATTGACCCGAGTTTACAAGTGGTCTATATATTCGGGTTAGGGGTCCTGGATTTCAAACTCCCGCCAAGCCAGCTTTTAATTGGTCGCAAATCGGCTTCTAATTGGTTAGAAAAAAACTTACGCGCGGTAAGCTATGGCAGAATCCACGTAACGAACATCAAAATATTATAAACGTCAAAATATATCTTCCTTTTTGTTGACACCTCTATATACATTGTAAATATGGCAGATTCTACAGTAATTAAGTGCAGCAAGTGCCATATTTATAAGCCCCGCCTTAACTTTGTTAAAGACGGCCCTTTAAAGAAGCTTTTAAAGCTATGCTAGTTATGTCGGTCAAAGGCGCGTCTTCCCTATATATTACTTCTACTTCTGCTTACCTTTCTAGGCCTCCAAATATAATTTAAATAAGCGGAGAGCTCTTATAGAGTTAGGTTCTACTACTAAGAACCATCCTGCAAGGCGCCAGCGAACTGCTCCATCTGAAAACGATACCGAGAACGCCTTCCTGCCTCGCGGCCAGAACAGTCAAGATACCCCTAAAATAGCTTAACGGCGGAAGACAATTAGGGCATTACAACGGGAGCACTGTATTCTTAATTAGTGGGGTAAAGCTCACTCGCCTACTCCTCCGCTATATACCACAGATAAAGCTCCGTGCAGTAGGAGAGGCACTTTAGATAGCCTAAATACGTCCTTGCCGGAAATAGCTCCTATGCCTACTCTACTGCCAATACCTACCCTACTGCCAATACCACCTCCCTTGCGGCAAGCTCCCTCACGGCAAGCTCCCTTACGGCAAGCTCCCTTATGGCAAGCTCCCTCTCGGCAAGCTCCCTCTCGGCAAGCTCCCTCTCGGCAAGCTTCCTCACGGTAAGCTCCCTTACGGCAAGCTCCCTCTTAGTAAGCTCTGACTACGGCCCCACTACCCGTTTCGGCTGTTGATTGGGAGCGAATCAAGAAGTTCAGGAGTATACTACAGGCTGAATATATGGAGACGTGCAGTTGTTGCAAGGAGCGGTGGTTCCAAATGGGCCTAGCTATAGAGGGTGACAATATAGGTGTATATAAAGCCTGCGTTAAGGACACTAATAGCCTTAAGGATCCAGCCCTTCCTCCCCTATTTAGTAAAAGCAATGGGCTTAATCCGGGGCCTGTTCCTGGCTTCCTACCTATACTTACCACAGTGGAGGAGCTTCTGATTGCGCGCGTATACGTTCATCTATAAGTCATGCGTGTACGCGGCCAGCAATATCGCTATACTGGCCACGTCTGCTGCTTTGGTTAGAACATACTAAAGACTTAGACGCAGCTACCACGGCTACCTACTAAACTCGAGATACTAGTCATGAGGCCTACGGTAGTAGATGGTGGTAAATACCTAAGTCGGCGGTTTACCAAGCGGTATACCATAAGGCGCTCTGTTATATTACTGTAGCTTTTCTTTCTAAAGGTTAATTATCCTAATTATCGCAATGTTAAAATATGCAGCACCTAACTTACCAGCTTACCTAAAAATGGCTCTATATTAGATTAGCTACCTTATATTAATAAGTTAGAGTCTAATTCTAGTAGCCCAACGGCTTACTCTACTGCTTTTATATAACGTCCTGCTGTTAACCCTCTACCTGCCAAGCTTGACAGTAATATACTAGATGGCGAATTTGATAACAATATACTAGATACTTTAGTTCCTAATCTAGTGCCTAACCTTAATAAATTAGAGCTTTTAAGTCGCGAGGTTTAATACCAATAAGGCCTATAAGCGGGCCTAGAGGTTTTTACTATGCGGCAAACACCTATTAGTGAGCAATCAGCTAGTTTTATTATACGCGGCGCCTTTCCTACTCTATTTCCTTATGGCAAAGCCAATTTTGACATGCTATGAAGCTATATAGTTACCCTAGCTGCGTACGCCAAGTATATGCTTAAGTATCAGGACGGTCGGTTTAGCCGCTACCCCTTATTTCGCTACTACGTGTTTAATCGGATTATGAGAGAGCAAGCCCTTAATGCTACCCGCTTCCTTTGTAGCTAATTAGATAAGAATGGTCTATCTTTAGATAAGCTTAGTAATCTTATAAATGGTAATAGGGGTAACTAGTTGCTGAATAAGATTATACGGCATATACGGAACCTTAAGGGCACTAGACCTTACTAGAGGCAGAAGAGAAATAAGCTTACGGCTTATACTAAAAATATTAAGAGCGGGTCTCTATTCTTTACACTTAGCGCTGCTGATTTATATTGGCATAACCTACACTCTTATATGCCTCTATTTAACGAGTATAAGGCTGCTAATAAGGCTTAGCGCTACTAGATTGCTTCTTAAAATCTTAATAATAATCCATATATTACTGCTTACTAGCTACATCGCCGCTTCGATCTATTTAGGAAGCACATGCTTATAGATCTATTTAATAGCACAGACTTTTGGTCCTGATATAAATAGTAGGTACAAGGTAGCGGCCATATATATAGCTTCTTATGGAGTTTAATAGCCCTAAGGCCAGATCCGTCATCTAGTAAATTAAGGGCGGCTTTTACTAAGTACTGGACTACTTTTATATCCGCAATAAATCCTGATTGATCTAGGCCTCCTAATCTCCGATATCCTTCTACTCTCAGCTATAAAGAATAGCTCAACACTAGTGAGCTTCTTACTGCCTGCCTTAATTGATTTTAACGGCACTGTAGTTATACCGAATCTTACTGCTTAAGATTAAAGAAAGGCTCCACTAGAGTAAAGGAGTGCCGCTTCTATTTTTTACGCTCTCTCTGTAATAAGGTCGCTGTATTAAAAGATTAAAATCTATATCACTAGACGTTCTGTCCGTAGCGTAACAATAAGCTTCTTAATGGTTATAATACAGCTATAATATTGGCGTGGATAGCAAATATTAATACGTCACCCGCTATAAGCATATCAGTAATAGTTAACTATATAGGCAAATATTATAGCAAGGAAGAGAAGAAATTAACTTCCTACCAGGAGTTGCTCCAATTAGTACAGCCGCACGCTAACAGCCTTTATGCCTTTAGTTTGGTAGTGGCTAGGTTTATAAATAAGCTTATTACTAAACATAATTAGTTAGCGCAGGAGGTATACTATCTGCTTCTTAATATTCCCCTTTACAAAGGCTCTAGGAATGTAGTAACTTTAAACTGTTACTAGGAGGACAATTAGAGCGCTATATATAAGCTTAAGGATAGGCAACTACAAGGGCACGGACTGTCTAACTATAAGAAATATAAGCGCCGCCTAGATAGGGTAGAGGACATTACTTTCCTTAATTTTCTACTCTATTTCAATTACTCTACTTATAAGCGTCGACTAAGAGCAAGGCCTTGAGTTATATTATACTTTCCGCGATATAAGGGCGATCCTTCCCATCTATAGTATCCTAAGTTTTGTTATATAAAGCTCATCCTTTATCACCCGTATAGGGAGTATAAGGATGTAGCTACTTATACTAATAGATTTGGGGCCCCTAATTATATAGCTTTCTATTAGGCTTATGTTAACTCTTATTAGCACCTACCTAACTACTTCTGCAATTGGAAACTAGAGGAAGCTTACAAAACTGCTAATAATATTAATAAGTTTAAGGGTGATTTCGCAGACGACTTAGAGCTATATCAGTCCTTTAAGGCCCTGTATGCCCGCGTTTGAAACACTAATGGAGTTAAGATTAAGGATCCTAACAGGCTTAGTAATAGGGAGCTTAACCATAACTACAATTAGGGTATACATTGGGGTACATACCTATAGCTTAATAAGAGGACTTATTGGCAGGAAGTACAGTTATAGCCTCTACTATAAAGCCGCCTATTTTAAACAGTAACTCCGTCTTCCTTATAACCAGGCCAGCGTTATATTTATAACGCCGTAGTTAATTACTATAGGCAGATCTAATTAGGCTATAGCCCCCCTCCGCTACAGATTAACGTTAATAGAGAGGTAGGAACTGGCAAATTATATCTTATTGCTATTCTCTCTACTACGCTCTATACTATGGCAAGGGCTAGTAGCAAGCCGTTACTATTAGCTTAAGCCGCCCCTACTAGGGTAGCTGCCTTTAATATTAATGGCAGGACTACATACGATCTATTAAAGCTACTGGTAAATCGCCCCTTTAAGGAATTGCCTGCTGCTAGTCTTATGCCTCTATAATAAGCTTTTAAGGATATTCACTATCTCATCCTTAATAAGAAATCTATAATTAGGCAAGTACATCTAGCCTAGATTAATCGCCGCCTCCATTAGATCTATTCTGTATATAACGACGACTACTTTAGAGGCTTAAATATCTTGCTAGTAGGCGATTTCCATTAGCTTCCCCCTATAGGTTAGGCGGCCTTATACAGCAATCTACCCGCTAGGCCGTCAGAGCTCGCTAGCCGTAGAAAGGGAGCCTATAAGGCAATTAACCAAACTGCTGTCCTAGATCAAGTTATACGGCAGGGCGGTAATAACCCTAAAAGCACTGCATTTAGGACCGCCCTTGCGGAGCTACGTAGTAATTCTATAAGTGATTTAACCTGGAAGCTTCTTTTAACTAGGTGTAAGCAGGGCCTATCTATTAATAAGGTTGCGGGCTTTAATAACGCAACTTAGCTATACGGCACACGCGCTACTATAGGTAAATATAACACTACTCAGCTTCGCAATCTTTTACAGCTGGTAGTGGCTATTAAGTCAGTTAACTCTAGTATAGGTGCATAAAAGGTTACTCCTAATTAGTGTGATACTCTAGAGAATTTAACCCTATATATTAGCGCCAAAGTTATGCTAATATAGAATATCTGGGTTGAACCAGGCTTAGTAAATGGTACTACTGGTATAGTTAAAGATATTATATAGAAGGAGGACGCTAATATTAAAAAGGATCAGCCCCAGGCACTGCTAATTATAGTAGATAGTTATAACGGACCTGCCCTATTTACTCGGTAGGACAGGATAAAGGTTATCCCTATCTTTTCCATACTTTGTAAGTGGGAGGGTATAAGAGGCTCTTGCTTACGGCATTAGTTTCCAGTTACTCTAGCTTTTACTCTTACTATGCATAAAAGCCAGGGCCTAATACTTAACCGGGTAGTTCTAGATATTAAGGAAAAGAATAAGACAGCTGGGCTAACTTATATAGTAATCTTATGAGTTAAAAAGCTTTCGGGGCTTATATTTAAACGTGGATTTAATAAGGAACGATTTTAGTTATCTATAAGCAAGGCTAAGGAGGCACGACAGGAAGATTTTGTATAGAGGCAGCAGCAACTGCTTGCAAATAACTTTTCCTAAATAGGAAATTATGTACTGGCTTAGAGGTAAGCAGAGAATGCAGTATTCGTCTTAGTTTCCTAACTTTTAAATAGCTTATCTATAAAATCCAATTTATCTAAATTTTAACCCCCCTATCCATTCTACCTTCTTATCGCCTCTAGAGCTGTTAGATATACATACAATAGTATACAGAGAGAATTAGTAGTATTACTAGATCAATATTACTACTATCTATAGCGTTAATCGATTTTTGGAATTTTTCACTTTTTTTTAAAGGGCGGAAATGTTGCTTATATAATAAGTTATGTGACCTCTAAGAATGCATATTACTTCTAAATCAATCTTACTTGGTTACTACAGTAGACCCTTTTAATAAGATAATACCACCTAGCAGTAACTAAGGCGCCTTAACCTTACTACTATTCCTTTCGCAGGCCTCCTCCTATCTATAAATACTCCCTCTTTTACACCTTCCCTTCTTTTCTTCCTCCTTATAGGGAGCTGGAGGTGCTCTAATACGCCTCCTTAGTCTCTACCGAGGGATCTATTGGTTAATGTAGCAATATGGACAGCATCGGATGAGGAGATAACGGGTAAGAGAGAAGATAGGAAGGACGGAGGAGCCTCTAGTAGGTATCAGTTAAGCAACGTTAATAGCTATTTATAGCCGCCTAATCTCCTGTGCTTGTAGGCCTCCTCCCGTCTATAAATACTCCCTTCTCTATACATTCCTCTTCTCTTTATTCTTCCTTATAGGAGCTGGAGGTGCTTTAATACCCCTCTCTAGTCCCCACTAAGGGATCTATTAGTTGACGTGGCGATATGGACAGCATCGGACAAGGAGACAACGGGCAAGAGAAAAAACAAAAAGGATAGAGGACCCTCTAGTAAGTATCAGTTAAGCAATATTAACAGCTGGTTTTTGTCACCCAAATATTGTATTACGTAACAATATTTGGGAATACAAATATATACCCCGTCCCGTACTCCACCACTACTAAATATTCTAGATTTCGTACTCGGAGCTGCTTATAATATACATTCCTAGAATATCTGCCGGTTTAAAGCTCTATAATTAAACGTTATTAATGATTTATATAGGGGTCGTTAATTAAGCTCCTAGGACATAATTTTTAAAGTTTAACACTACACCACTATTATGACCTTCTTGTAGTGGCCAAGCCACCCGTAATCTCCTCCCCTCTCTCCCTCCCTCCCTCTTATTGCTCGGCGCCGAGCTATTACGTCGTCGCCAAGCCATCGCGTTGTTGTACATCCGAACTAGTGGGCAACGACGTAGTTAATTAATACTACTATGGCCGCACCGCCTTTGCCCATTGGGGGAAGGGTCTTGGTATACTATTATGTCTCTGCTTACACGCGCGTTTAATCAAGTTAGGGTAGTAGATTTTAATTCCAGCCATATAGCGATTTATTTATTAGGCATTAAAAATATTTAGTATATAAAGCTTTAAATTGGAATTATAATCTACTATATCAGATCCTACGTAGAGGGCTCTATATAGGGGGGTCCCAGGGGGTCTCCCCCTGGAAAACCTCATCTCTATATATATTAATTAAAGTCTATATAATAAAGCTCTAAATTACAAACTTGGGTCAAAATTTTAGTTGGGGCCCCAACTATCCGCATATTATAATAGCCACACTTTATCTCCCTTCTTAAGATCTGGTCCCTTAAATCTTTTAGTATTATAGTATCTTTTTATTCTTTCTTATACTAGTTTGGCTATTTCCTTAAGGTGTTTATAGAGATTTATTAGGTTCTCTATTTTTTTTTTTGCTATACTTGTTGGGAATGAGGCAAGCGGTCGTTACGTGACGCCGCGGCACTAGTGTGGCGAGGAGTCTTAAGCTCCTCGCCTTTCCTCATTCCAAATATATCAAGCTATTAACCAACATCACTGTAACCTACTCGAGTAGTCGTTATTAGTGAGTTACCCTATATGACCAACACTGATTAGTGGTTGAACATATAGTCAACTATAGAGCAGCTAGGTTATCGATAGAAGAGACAGTCTCGTGTAGGGGTTCCTGGTGATACTGTACTACCTTAGGCTTGCGGAAAACCAGTAACAGAAGTGTTACTAAATACTAGGAGATACCAAGTTGCGTCTATTATGCAGAACAATCGCGTTTACGAAGATTTGGTTAAGTACTTTAGGTTAGAAGTGTTACTAAACCTAGGGTCCCAAGTTAACGTCCAAAACGCGTCAACTACGCCTCAAATTGCCTACCTTTTAACAGCAAACCTACGAGATCCTATAAAGCCAAAAATCCTACCTACCTTTGATGTACGACACCCCGTTAATTCTACTCCTATTATGGCGTTAACCTACCCAAAGAAGTACGAGAACGATATTAACCCAGAGATATAGGACAAAGATATTAACCCTATAAACGCCAAGCAACAGGACCTGAACGGATTCTTACTATACTGCATAGTATAATACATAGACAGCGAATACAACGATACTGTGCTATAGTATTACATAAAGGAGGACTTTGTTAGATGGACAAAGGAAATATAGGCCCTCGCGAAGAAGAATATTATATAAGACTTCCATAACTTCCTTTAGGAGAACGGAGTATTTGTCCCTATAGATGGAGACACTATTAAAGATAATATTCAGGAGCAAGTTATTAACATAAAAGAAGAGCATAAATGGACTCTATAAGAGATTAAGCACCAGCTACGTAATATAAAGAAGCTCAACTCACGATGGAATCTAAATAATATACCAATAGAGACACGTTCTAATTCTATTGCTCTAGGCATAAGTTCTTATGTGCCGTACCTATTACTCCTACTAATTTAACCTGTAACTTTAACTACTGCCCCCTAAGAGCAAGCGCAAGACCCCCTTGCTTCGCGATTTAATAACCTTTAAACTCTACTATAGGAAGATTAGGTACCACGCTGTGTTCTATTAAGCTCTGCATCTTTACTGTAGCCTATAAAGCAATCCCTACCTTAATCTCTAATGCAATTTTAATGTGGCCTAATACCGCTTGGAGGCACCTTAAAAATGCTTACAGAGCTTATAAAACTCTATTTGGACTAGGAGAAGAGGTTTAGCAGGGAACTATATAATATCCTTAATTCAAAGCTGCGTATCTTTTATAACTGTTGCTAGAAGGTTGGACTGGAACCTAACCAATATTATAATACTTATTCCATTATGCTTAAGGGCCGCGCCAGTACCTTCTATTATAATCGTTTGGTAGGAAAAGGATACGATTTTAACCAAATAATATATAAGACAAGATACCACTTTAAAATAAAAGAGAATAAGCAGCAGTATATATTGGAGTGGAGAGAGACTACCTTCCTAAGAATTATTACTATAAACCTAGATGCCTCTTGACTTAACTATCTTTAAAAGCTCTTTAATTGACTTTAGATAATTTAGCGTGGTTTATCCAAATTATATTAAGAGGACTTTAGCCTATACGATTAAGTTATTAGCGCATGCTAAGGTGTTAAAGAATGCAACCTTGCCCTCTTTAATCCTATAAATACTTATAAAGGAGTGTGTGCTTAATTAAGATCCTCTATTGGCACCGCTCTGCGCTCTTAAGAAGTATAGTAATTTAATGCCTAACCCTAACCTACTTTGATCGACCTAACTGACTAATATAATTATAACTGGACTGATCGAACATATGGTGGCCGGGGTAGGGGATACAGTAGAGGGTATAATTAATATCGACTATAAAGTAATCGTGGAGGTCCTTATAGAGGTTTATCTTAAAACAATTAACAGAAGAAATGCTATGTTTATAAGAAGCCAAATTACTGGTTAACTAGGTACCCTTTTAACAGATAAAAGGAGGTATATAATAAGTTTCGCCAGAGCGCATAAAACGTTGGAAATTGTAAGGTTACTATAGCCTACTTCTAAAACTTCCTAGTTTAATATAAAGGCAAAGAAGATCTTAAGGGTAAGGTTAATAAGGCCAAACAGCTTCTTATAGATATAGAAATTGAGGACTACTCTCCCGACCAATACTTTACTAAGTATAGTAAGGTAGATGGCATATAAACTGTTGCTGTTCTTAATAACCAATTTACGCTCTATACTATTACGAAGTTAGACATCTTTAATAAGCCAAAGGAGAGTTCTATATTCTCCTTTAATAATAGATACTCGGCGAACGTCTTCTATGGTATTATGCCAGATACTAAAGCCGCAGGAGTATCTATAGTAGGAGAACCTTAAGTTCGAGCTCTTTAGCAGCTTAATAGCTCTATTTAGATCGACCAATTAACGGCAGGCCAATATACAATTTGTTTTGGTAAAGGTACTATAATCTCTCTCGGTATAATTAAGGTCAAAACCCCCTTAGGGTATATTACTTTCTATATTATTCCCACGAATACCCCATTTCTATTTTACATTAGAGATATGGATAAATTAGGCGTTAAACTTAATAACCTTAAGAATATGCTCGTTTAGGGAGATAATTGGATGCCTGTTATGCGCAAATAGGGTTACCCCTAGTTACTCCTTTATTAACTAGAAAAGAGTGTTGCTTAGAGCCACTTAACCAAGTTAGAGCTACGTTAACTATACCGTTGTTTTAGCTACCTATCCGTTTACCAATTACTTAAGGTTCTTTAGCAAGTAGGCCATAAAGTCGAGGTTAAGGCAATTAAGTATTTTATAAAGTACTGCTATTACTACCAAATAAACTAGAAGTCCCCTAGCCAATTCAAGTTCACCCTTAAAGATAACTACAACTTTAACTTCTGTATTATTATTAACATTATATATCTCAGCGGCAAGCTAGTACTCTAAGTTATTAACCTCTTAACTTCCTTCTAAGCCGCACGTTTCCTAAAGGATATATCAGCTAGGAACGCATAGGATACTCTTTAATTATGCTAGATTAATATCTACCTAGGACCCCCTAATTAAGTTATTTATAATATAGAAAGGAACTTCTCATCTATAGAGTTTTGGTAATAGGTAAAGGCAATAGAAATTAAGGTTAAGGAAGTCCCTATTAAGGCACACAATAGTGTTAGAAAAGTAGAACAATATTACACGCCATTACAACAAGTATATAAGATTATTTCTTTAGAACTAGAGGGCGCTAGCGAAAAGCTTATCTTATAGATGGCTATTAAGGCTGTTAATAATTCCGCTAGCCTAAATAGGCTTGTACCTATATTGCTAGTCTTTGGCGCCTACCCTTAAATAACTAACAATTCTCTACTATCCCTATCCATTACGCAATAAGCGAAGGCTATTCATAAAGCAATAAAAGAGGTGCGATGTCTCTATGCTACGCGCTAGGTCAACAACGCACTAGGAATAAAAAATAGCCTAAATACCTTAACTACGCTCAATCTGCCACTCCAATCTAAGGTACGCGTATAGCGTAAAAAGGGAGGATGGTTAGGCCTATATAAACTTATTACAATTAATAGTTAGACTTATACTCTTTAAATACCCTATAGACCTACTTAATTCCGCTTAACCATTATTAAGCCCTATTATAGAAACGACAGTTCCGAGCCTTTATAGGATACTTTAGAGGATACCTTAGAGAAGAACTATAATTAACATACTCTAGAAGGCAACTATAATCCTAATACAATTATAGCAGATGTGCTGTAACCATAACGCGGTAGAGGTCGCCTAAAGGGATTACGAAATTGCCAACACCTTATTAATTTCAAAGAGCAATTCATTACCGCTATTAAGAGTGGAGATGAGTTATTAATGGCCTTTATAACAGCTAAAGAGAAGGCTAACTTTAAGCTCGCAAAACAGCTCTAAAAGGAAGGCTATATTATAACTTTAGGAGCTTCTTTCTAAGCATCTAACAAGTAGGAGATCGATGGTCTTATTATAAGAGGAGTTTTTAAATTTAAGAAGTATAACCCTACTAAGTTTAATAGAGTTCGCATCTTTAAGTTAAAAATAGTTAATAAGATTAAGGGCAAAGCTACTAATACCCTATTTAAGAAGTTAAGACTAGTCATTTAAGGTTATAACAATAACGGCAAGAAAGTGATTCTTATGCAATCCCCTATAATTTAATAAGCTAGTTAGCGAGTTATTATTACGCTAGCTCCCTCCTTAATAAAGAACGGAATAGCGGTTTATTTATAAGATATTACTTAGGCCTATACCTAATTAGAGACGCGCCTTTAGCGCTTAATACTAGCATACCTTCTAGAGCAAATTCGCTACTAATATCCCAAAGATACAATTATAGTTATACTTAAGCCATTATATGGAATCGCAGAGGCAGGAACTTATTAGTAGGCTACTTATAGTAAGCACCATAAAGAGAAGCTCTTAATAACTACTTTTATATTTAATCCCTACTTCCTTATTACAACTACGGGAACTCCATTTAGAATCGTCGGTATATAAACCAATAATATAATTATCTTGGGAGACGACCAATTCTTAGCTCTTAAAGAAGATGAGCTAGTAAAGGCAAATCTTATAGCAAAGCTAAAGGAAAAGCTTAATTTAACAATACTATTACTTTTTAATAGATGCATCCTCTCCCTAAACAAGGATTCTATTGCTTTGCGCCAGAAAGATTAAGGCAAGAAGATCAATGTTATTAACATTAATTCTCTAAAGTAAGGATATATAGAGCAACGCGCTCGCGGAGCCTATATTGCTTCTATCTATTAACCTAAGGCTTCATTTAATCTCTCTATTGCCGCTTAACACCAGGAACCAACTAAGGATGACGTCCTTGCCCTAAATAAGCGTCTTTTCTGGCAAATGAACCATCTTAATTGGGGACTACTCTATATGCCTATTAATCTTCCTACTGCTAAGCTCTTTGTATTTATTAATAGATCGTTTATAAATAATAAAGATTTTAGCTCCTAGCTAGGATATAAAATTATTATTACGAACAAATCTACTAGAGAGAATAACTTTATAATCTATAGTAATCTTATCTATTGGAGCTTAACTAAGAGCAAGCGCATCACCCGAAGCGTTCTAGCATTAGAGATATATAGAATAGTTAGCGGAGTTAATATGGCAATTGCAATTAGAACTACCCTAAAGATAATTATAGATTAACTTAAACTCCCTATTATCCCTATAATTGTATGCACCAACTTATATTCCCTCTACGAGTGTTTAGTTAAGCTTGGTACCACAAAGGAGAAGTGCCTTATAATTAATATTATGGTACTTCGGTAATCCTATAAACGGTAAGAACTCTTTAAGATCCGATAGATTAATGGCCAAAACAACCTAGTAGATGCAATGACGAAGGCAAACCCAAATAAGGCTCTAGAAACGTTTGTTAACATAAACACTCTACGTGTATAGGTTAAAGGTTGGGTTAAAAGGGAGTAGGAGTATAATAATCTGCAGACCCTAATTCTAACTAGCTAATCAGGATTTTCCATCCCCGGGATGGAAAATTGCTATTGGCTCGCTTATAACTAGCGCCTTAGCGGCCCTAACACAATATACGCCCACGACTCTAAGCAAGAAAAGCACCACGTGCTAAGATGCAAATTTTAGGACAGCAAGACTTATATTATAATAGTAATAGTAAGTAAGGAGGATTGATATTTGTTACGCTAGCTAAGCAGTATTTGTATATAGATGGCAACCACAAAAGAAGAGTTGCTAGTGTTGGGAATAAGGCAAGCGGTCGTTACGTGACGCCGCGGCACTAGCATAGCGAGGAGTCTTAAGCTCCTCGCCCTTCCTTATTCTAAATATATTAAGCTATTAACCAACATCACTATAATCTACTCGAGTAGTCGTTATTGGTGAGTCACCCTATGTGACTAACAATACTACTTATTTTCTTTACTTAACGTGGCGATAGCGATATTCTTAGTTTATATCCGTAATTTGCCTTAAATAGTAACGTTCCCATTCCTTCTTATAGTATTATATTATATATAAACTATATAACTGATAATAACAATACCTAATTATTTTACGTATAATTAACATAATGCCTTAGATATTGTTTTAATGTTTAGTTTAGTCTCTCTATTTAACTATCCATCTATAGGTAATATGCTATTAACGTTACTACGCGAACCTCTTATTCCGCTAGGAATACTTCCTAAAATACTACTATAAATCCTAGATCTCTATCCGATATAATCTTTATAGGTGCTCTATATCTTATAAATACTTTTTTAATATAAATTCTAGCTATATCTTCCACTAACATTTTCTTTGTGCATACTATAAAGTAGCTCTACTTAGTTAACTTATCTACTATTACTAAGATTGCGTTATAATCTTATCCGGTAATAGGATCTCTTAATTTTAGTAACTTTATAATAAAGTCCTATAATATAACCTCCTATAGTCTTTCTGGTATCTTAATAGGTTATAGCCCTCTATATAGCTTATACGTTGTTAGTTTATTCTTTTAGCAATCTAGATATTCCTTTATAACTTATCTTACTAATCCCTAAATTTCTTAAATAATATACTCCTTTTAAAGTCTTAACATTAAGCCTGTAGCTCCGTTGTGCCCTTAAGTCATTTCCTTATAGAATTTTTTTATAAACTCTTTTGTGACGGTTCTTGAAACATAAGTTACTTCTCTATTTTTGTAGTGTTCTATATCTAGGTTTTCTAGCTATGCTTTTAGAATCCTTTATATCTAATCACTCTCTAGTAACTTGTGGATTTGGCTAATTTCTCTTTTTACTGCTATTTTGGGATAATTATATCTAATTAATCCGTCTTCGTCTCTGCCCAATATAACCCCTAATAGTTTTTTATTATTTTATAATTTAGCCTTTCTGCTAAGCGCGTCTGCTCTTGCGTTTTTTATGCCTTTAGTATACTAAATCCTAAAATAGTATTCTGTAAGCATTTCCGCCCATTTAACCCGCCTTTACTTAGGTTCCTTTATAGTTAGGAATTTTATTAGGTTCTTATAGTCTATTATAACTATAAATGGTTTCTCTATGCCTTATAAGAATGCTCTCCATTTTTTAAGTGCTATAACTATGCCTAACAACTCCTTATTATAGATGTTGTAGTTTAGTTCTAGTAGTATTATCTTCCAACTATAATATATTACTAGGTGCCATGCGTTCTAGTGCTTCTATAGTAAATATGCTCCTAGTATAAAGTCTAATATATCCGTTTCTACAACTGTCTCTAGCTTTAGTTAATAGATCTTAAGAATTAGATCCTAGGTAAACAATTCCTTAAGTTTTTAAAATAGCTTCTTTTGTTTACTACCCTATACCTATAGTTCCTCCTTTTTTATAAGCCTTACCAACGGCTAAATATTCTTTAACCACTATATAATAAACCTCCTATAGTAGTTGCAATACCCTAGGAACGATCTTAACTACGTAACATTCTCTAGTTCTTACCAACTTATTATAGCTTTGACTTTCTTTAGGTCCATGCTAATCTTTCCTAGTTAATTAATAAATCTAATAAAATTGGTCTTCCTGGTAAAGAACTTGCATTTCTTAATTGCTACTAATATCTTTTCTTCCTATAGTCTCTTTAAGACCTATTTAACGTGTTTTTTATGTTCTTCTTTGTTTATAGAGTAGATAATAATATTATTAAAGTATACTATAATAAACTTATCGAGGTGTTCTCCTAATATACTATTAAGTTATTTCTAGAATGTTACTAATGCGTTTATAAGTCCGAATTATATAACTAATGGTTTATATAGTCCTTCCTTAGACCTAAAGGCTGCCTTTCATTTATTGCCTTCCATAATCCTAATCTAATGCTATACCCATCTTAAGTCTATCTTCGTAAAGATTTGCGCATTGCTAATCCTATCTTAAATTTCACTAATTAAGAGTAAAGAATATCTATCCTTTCTAGTAATGCTGTTTAACTATTAACAGTTAATATATAGCCTAAGTTTTCCATTTTTCTTTAGTATAAATAGTACTAAATATTCCGCTAATAACTGCAATGGTCTAATATATCCCTTTTATAAAAATTTTTAGATAAACTTCTTAAGTGCTCTTAATTTATCTTCTATTAATTTATAGATTGGAAAGAACTTTAGACTTATTTCTAGTTCTAACTCTATCTTATAGTCCTATATTATATAATCTACTAGGTTTTTACTTTCTGGACTCTATAACCTTTTTTATACTTATAGTATCTCTTTAGTATATAACTTAAGCTCTACTTAGTCTCTTTATATATTACTCTAACTTAGTACTATACTATCTTAGTTTATTATTATATTTTACGGCGTTAAGTATTTTTAATATTAACCTAACCTATAACCCGATTAATCCTTAGATTATATTTCTATAACTAAGGTATTCCTAATTGTCGGTATCACTTCCGGTGATACGTAATGCTATTGCAATAGTATGGGTGGTAACTGATTTTGATTAATGCTTATTGATTCTCCTATTCTATAGGTGGAATTTGGTGGATTTCCTAAGCTCACTTAGCTCACGTGATTGCGTGCAACTGTATTGCGAAACCTTGTTCAGACACTAGGGGCATTTAGTTTTGTAACGGTGCTTAAGCGCGCCACCTGCCGAATTCTGCTAGATTCCATTAAGTTCTGCCAAATTCTGCCAGATTCCATTAAGTTCTGCTAAATTCTGCCATATTCCACCAAATTCTGCTAAATGGCTGAAGTAACTAATCACGATTTTCCATGCCCGGCATGGAAAATCGCCATTGGCTCGCTTAGTACTAGCGCCTTGGCTGCTAGCTTAACATCTTTACACTCTATTCCTGCCTTAACGTCTTCTCCTTTCTCTGCCCACTCGGTAGCCTGTAGCTTAACTATATTTATATTAATTCTGGAGGCTTTAGCTGCTGAGATTGCTAAAGTTGCTATAGTTGTTGTGGCTGCTACGGATGTTGTGGCTGCTCCTTTATATAGGTTACTTCCTTGCTGTGGTGTCTGTTCTTGTTGTGCAGCTAACGCAGTACTGAATTTGGATGGCAGTGATAGTCGTGCTGCGATTATTTGTCGTCTGAATAAGGAATAAGGTTGGCCTGGTTAAAGGCTCTAATTTAACAACATTTAATTAATTTGCTTTAGTGGCGGCGATATACTAGTATTAAGGCTCTGGCTTAATTTAACTCTTTAACTAACCGTGGCTTTTGTGTAGTTGTTCGATTAAGGCTCTGCATTATATAATTGGCTCTATATCCGTGCAATTAATTAAGGCTCTTAGTGCCGTTTTTATTATGCAGCTAGTGCATTATTGAATTTTAGGGGCGGTGTAGAGTTCTGCTAGCTCTATTACTGAATGGACTAATTAGGATTTTTTATCCCGGGGATAGAAAATTGCTATTGGCTTAGTGGCAGGCGGTAAGCTAAACTAACGTCTTTGTAGTAGGTTGTCGCGACTGATATATTAATATATTATAATTGTTACCTGCGTCTCCTTCCATACCTTAAAACTTGACTGTCCCCTAGTTAAATATCCTATATCTACTATGGATATTTGGGAGGTCTTGGATATGCAGAGTACTAGGAATACTTAGGAAACCGTTTAACTTTTTAAATATCGTAATAGAAGATTATAGGTTATTAATTAGGCCAGTTATAGAAGATTTAAGGCGGGCGCTACTATTATAGGTAGTATAATTAGGGGGTTTAATGTAGGTGTTGATCTAGTATAGTTATAAGATAAACTTAAACCTATAAGGTGATTTTCCCTGTTTCTGGCAGTAGGGGAAGTACTTAGTGAGGTAGTTAATAGCCTGTTTATTAATATTGTAGCCAGAGTGCTCTAATACCCTATATAGTCTATCTGCGGATGGATATCTAAAATAGTGGTAGGGCTAGCGGAGTTCTGTGGTTATTAGGTATAGTTTTACTGCCATAGTCTAAGATCCGGTAGGTCTACTAGGGAGCTATACCCTATAGGTTTCTCCGTTGGTTCCAAGTAACTAAAATGGACTAGTCCCTTTGCCACTTTATCTAGTATTGCCTTTACGCCGTACGAGTACGTCTGAGTTAAGGGGGAGGTTGTGGGTTGTAGTAATAGATAGTGCATTACTAACTTATCTTATAGTTCTGGTCTTTAATACCTCTATTACCTATTATATTGCCGCTGCCCGCTGTGTAGTAGAAGGGGTTAGTAAATTAAATTAACTCCTTTAGGGGTAGGCGCTTAAGATAGGAAGAGTTAGGGCTAAATCCTTAGTAGTTTTTAAGTCTATACTAATGGACTAATAAGCTTCTGGGCCAGCCGTATTATTATTATCCTCCTAACTATACTTATTGTCTTCTGTGTATATCTTTGCTGATTTCTTGCCAAAGCTCTAGGTCTAACTCTATTCTCCGCCGCTGCTACTAGGGGGCCCTATTAGCGAAGTTAAATTAATATGCGGGGTATCTTGTTATATTAGTAGTGTGGGTAGTTCTAGTGGCAAGGTTAAGTTGATATAATCAGACTCCTGTTATAGGGGTGGTGTAGGAATAGGTTAAGGCATAGGGGTAGGTTAAAATATAGTAGTAGGTTGGGGTGTAGCGGTGGGTAGTAGTATAGGGGTAGGTTGAGGCGTAGGGGTGGGTTAAGGAGTAGGGGTAGGTTAAGAAGTAGAGGTAGGTTAAAAAGTAGGGGTAGGTTGAGTCGTAGGTATAAGTTGAGGAGTAGGGGTAGGTTGATGAGTAGGGGTAGGTCGAGGAGTAGGGGTAGGTTAAGGAGTAGGGGTAGGTTGGGGCGTAGCAGCAGGTAGTATCGGATTCTTAATGGTGCTGATGCTGGTACTAGTACTGGTCCTAATACTGGCAAAGTTGTTCTTAAGAAGGTAGTTAATTTGTTCTAAATTAAACTTCCCTCTAGCTGCTATATATTCCCTAATCTTAAGCTTAGTCCATTCTGTAGGATCTTCTTCTTGTAAGGTGTTGAATAGTAATTTAGAAACCGTGGTATTCCTATACATCTTTACCTATATACCGTTGGTTTGTAGGAGTATTTAAAGCTTTCAGATGCTTGCCTGGTTATAGTTCTTAAAGATCTGTACTATAAAGTTCTGGAAATCTTCCTTGTAGACCTCTTATAGCTTATTATCTTTAAGATCGTACGCTTTGTATTCTAGGATCTTAAATTATACAAATTTATTAATATCCTCTATAGTGGTTTCATCGGACTGTAAGTCAATGCCTTTAGGCCATTTCTCCTGTCCTATATTGACTTGTGCTCTAATGTCTAACATGTTAATTCTTGTCTTGTAACTCCTGTTAAGTTTGATTTTAGGTTCTAGATAAAAAAACGCGTAATAGACGCGAACTAAGGGCCTATTAAAAGGGTTGGTTCCTTAAGTACCTAACGCGTTTAAAATGCGTGATGGACGCGAACTAAGGGCCTATTAGATAGGGGCTAGTTCTTTAAGTACCTAAAGGCTGTGTATAAAAAATTAAGGGCCTATTAGATAGGGGTTAACTTTTTAAGTACACGTTAACTAATGCTCCTTAATGTGATCTGGGTAGTATAAAATACGTAATAGACGCGAACTAAGGGCCTATTAAAAGGGGTTGGTTCTTTAAACACCTAAGGGCTATGTATAAAAAATTAAGGGCCTATTAGATAGGGGTTAACTTTTTAAATATATATTAACTAATGCTCCTTAGCAGGCAAGATCAGTAGAGGCCTTTAGTAGGGACTGATTGAGCTCGTCTCTCTTTATAGATGATATGTCTCCTGATCTATAATCACTAATTAGTGTTGGTATCACTTCCGGTAATACGTAATGCTATTGCAATAGTATGGGTGGTAACTGATTTTAATTGATGCTTATTAATTCTCCTATTCTATAGGTGGAATTTGGTGGATTTCCTGAGCTCGCTTAGCTTACGTGATCGCGTGCAACTGCATTGCGAAACCTTGTTTAGACACTAATATTGCCTTATCTTTTCCTAATAGTAGAATATTAAAAGATATTATAACTGGTCTTTTTTTAATGGTTATCTAAATAGGTTTTATTTTAAGATTAATAATACTTTCTTTTTAGGCTATTGGATTTTCTAAAATTGTTATTAATAGATATAGGTACTTCCTTTATTTATAAGATAACCCTATCCTTTTTACTATTATTATTAATATATAGTTTTTTATTACTCTACTATTTACTAGCGCTTTAAACTTTTAATCTTGTTAATTAACTTATAAATTTAGTTATCGGCCTTAAATTCCTTTAAGGGTCTAAGGCTTTACTACTAGCTCCCTCTAGTTCTATAGGCCCCCACTTTTCCTAACTATTAGCTACTAGATTCTGTTTATACTTAGTCTAACTTTAGCTAATACTTAGTTCGTTTCTTTTTCTCTATATACTATAGACATGTATTTTTAGTACACTTCTACTACTATTATCCGTCTAGGTATTTTTCCGTAAGGAATCTTTCTAGTTAAAGTATTAAGTTATCTAACTCCTAAACTTCTACTAGGTGCTATCTATATATATACTTAGTATCTCTAAATTGCCTTTTATCCGTTATCCAATATATCTTATTAGATACTTATAATATTTATTCTTTAGTGTTGTAACGGGCTTGTACAAATGCTTCTGAACCAAAGCTTATAGATTGCTACTATACAAGAATACTAAGCTAAGGAGAAGAAGAAGACTGGTAAAGACTGGCAAGATACAAAGGGGTTGTCAAGGCGCTAGTAGTAAGCGAGCCAATAGCAACTTGGCAGAATTTGGCAGAATTTAGCAGATTGCCTAGAAAACGGCAATGTAGCAGGTGACACGCTCTAGCACCGTCACATCACCCCCCCCTCCTAAAAAAGCCTGCCCTTAGGCTTTGTCCGAGTTCTTTGTTATTGTTTAAATTATCATAGCTATCTAACCCCTCTTCCTAGCATTTAATCTAGCTGTCTAACTTGCGTGGTAGTCTGGGGAGGTCTAAATAGGCTAGGTGGAAATCTTATAGCTTATAGGGAGAGTACTTAAAATCGGATGCAGGGTACCATTCTGGATCTTTGTCATAACCTACCTAGCTTGCACGGTATTTTAAGGTACCATAGTCCTTCTTAACTGCTAAAATCTCTTTAACTTCCTATTCTTCGTCCTCTACAATCTAAATTAGTGGTAGGGGATTGTTATACTATCCAGGTAACAGGTTGTCTGTGGCCTTCTACAGTTAGTCTAAAGAGAAGATAGGGTGGATCTTTATTAACTCTAGTAGCTTAACCTTAAAAGAGTGCCCTACCTTCTTAGGGATCTCGTAGGGGCCAGCTATTTAGTGGTCTAGCTTATAGCTCGGCCTCTAGGTCTTCCAGTTCTTTATTAACACCTATACCTTATTTCCTACGTGGAAGTCTACCTTATAATAATTTTAATTTATATTAGACTTTTTCTTTTCTTATACTCTTTTTATAATTGCTTAGGCGGTTTCCTAGGCTCCATATATTCTCTTAGTAAATACCTAGGCCTCTTTATAGCTAAGGCGTTTGTAGGCTGTTATAGGTCTTATAGGTCTATCCCAATTAAAGGATATTCATGGTTTGTATCCGTAGAGTAGCTTAAATAGTAACATTCCTATATTATTATAAGGGAGCATAAGCTATGCGCAGTCTATTATAGGCAGCAGTTCTAACTAGTTATCCTAGTAGTAGCTAATAAAGGGGCGGAGTTGCTAGTTAAGGTACTAGTTTATAATCTTAGTTTAGCCGTTAGTCTAAGGGTGGAATGTAGTAGAGAGCTTAATCTAGATTTTAAGGATGTAGTAGAATTTGTCCTAGAAGTCCGATATAAACTAGGGTCCATAGTTAGAGATAATTAACTTAGAAGCGCTATAGATCTAATAGATATTATCAACGTATATACGGGCTATATCCTTTACAGTTATAGTCTTAAAGCAAGGGAGGGAAATGGCTTGCTTACTTAGTTAATTAACTATTATAAAGGCTATATTATAGCTATGTTTATCCTTTAGAAATAATTTAAAGTCTATTATAATATATTGCCAAGGGCGTTTAGGGACTGGCAGTGGTTGCAGCCATCTAGGAGTTTGGTCCCTAGGGGTATTTACACATTTATAAGTATAACAATTTTTAATAAATTGTTCTATATTAGATAGGAGTCCTTACTAATAGTAATAAGGTAATAGTAGTTAGTAGGTCTTATCTCTACCAGGGTACGCTATAGATACTTAATAATAGGCTTTACGGATTAGCTCTATTTATAGGTTATTAATATCTAAAACTATAAGCTATTTTTAGTATAGGAGTAGTCCATCTTCTATTTCTAAATTAGGGTTACCTCCTATAGCTTAATTGCGGAGGGCTTTTAGGGACTTAGCTATACGGTTCGCGGTTAGGATGCAATTAATTAATCCTATTAGTTTATCTAGGGCTTCTCCTTCTATAGGTGCTACCTTATTCTATTTAGAGCTTAGTTCCTTAAGGATACGCAGGTTAAGCTATTTGGTATAGAGGAGGGCGCGTACCTAATACTAAGCCTTTAGCTTATCTTGTGGCCCTACGTCCTATTCTCTTTAGGTTAGGGTATTAGCTTTAGCATTTTACCTACTAGGGCGGTATATAATTATAAAGAAGAATTAGAAGAGTATTTTGGCCTACTAGGCCTATTAACCGGTAAGTTGTTTTATTATTATAAAATACTTAAGGGCTTTATAATTAGTATAGACCTTAATTTAAGAGTCTAAGCTTCTAAGCTCTGCGCGCCACTAGGATAATAATTGTATAATAGCCAACATTTCCTTATTATGCACTTTGTAGTTACACTTAGCTAGGGCTATTATTTTTAAAAAGAACGTAATAGGGTACCATTTACCGTCTGGGTATAGCTATAAGAGGACTCCCACTACTACCCTATTAGAGGCGTCCGTTTCTAGCATTAATTTAAGGTCTAGGTTATAGTAACAAAAAATTAGGGAGGAGATAAGTTGGTCCTTTAACTCCTTAAAGGCTTTTATATAGTTATTATTAAAGATAAAAGACATATCGTTCTTAGTTAGTTGTATAAAAGGCTTAGCTATAACTCTATAGTTACGGATAAACTAATAGTAGAAATTATAGAAGCTAAGGAAGGACTGGATTCCCTTTATAGTATAAGGGGGTTTCCAGTTACAGATTACCTTAACCTTCTCTAGGTTAACTTTAATCCATTCTATACTAATAATAAACCCAAGGTACTTTATACGTTTTACTCTAAATTTGCATTTTTTTATTATTAACCTATAGGCCTATATTTTGTAGTCTCTCTAGGACCTTCTTAATATAAACTTGGTGCTTAAGTTTATTATCTAAGTATATAAGAATGTCGTCTAGGTATACTGTACAGAATTTGTTAAGGTAATTAAAAAGAATATTATTTATATACCGTTAATAAGTGGCTGGCCCATTTATTAGTCTAAAAGAAAGGACTTTATATTTATAAGACTTATAACGGGTGCAGAATATTATTAGATCTTCTAATATAGGGTTTATCCTAATTTAATAGAAAGCTTGGCAGATATTAGGCTTAGTAAAGATTTTAGCTTAGCTTAGATATGTAAGGGTCTTATTAATTAGGGGAAGAGGGTAATAATCTTTCTAAGTAATAGCGTTTAGTTTCTAATAGTTAATGTAGAAATGAAGGCCTTTATTAGGTTTCTTTATAAACAAAATAGGGGAAGTAAAAGGGGCCTAACTTAGCTTAATAAACCCCTTATAGAGGTTATTAATTAAGTACTATTTAGTTGCTTTTAGTTCCTCTATAGTTTATTAGTAAAGGGGGCTATAGCTAAGAGAGTTATCGGCCTCTAGTTAAATCTTATAATTATAGGTTTAGTAAGGGGGCAGTATATCTAAGGCTGCTTTTAAGAACGCGTCTCTATAGTTTAAGAGGTATATAAGGAGGAGGCGCTTAACTAGCTCCTTATTAGTTTCCTCTACTAGCCCTTCTTCCTTCTTATTAATAATCTAGTTAATTTTATATAAGCTAGTTATAAAGACCTTATTATCCTTTTAATATATATTAAAGTAGAAACCTATGGCGCTAATTACCGCAATATCTACTATAGGGGAGTTGTGTAATAGTAGGGGTATCCGCAGCCTTAGGGGCCTTTAGCATATTAGCGTTGTCTTTACTCCTTTTAGCTCTTATTATATCTTCTAAAGGTTATCCTCTACGTCCTATTAGTATATCCTCTTCCCTATTAGCCGGATCTCCGCAATTTAGAAGTTATCTATATTACTATTCGTTCCACTTCCGTAAGTAGAGTCCTCCTTAACTGCAGTCCTTTAGGGGAGTATCCTTATTAGTATAGAGTTCCTACTAGCCTCGCGGCAGGCATCTTCTTAAGCGAAAGCTAGGTTGTAGTTCCTAATATCCTACTAGTAGATAGGGTTAGCCTTTACAGCTAGTGTTTTATAGTTAGTGTAGATCTCTCTAATAAAAGAGGGTAACTTTAGTCTATTCTCTAGCTAGATAAACTATCTTTATTAAATGTTTAGCCAAATATTAAAGTAGGATATCTATTTTCGGCTAAGGATTATATTGTAGGACCCTAGGTCTAGGATATAGAAGGGGATACTAAACTAGCATTATCTATTAATAGCGATATATAGCTTTAAGGCATGGGTAACCAGCTTACTAGCTTAGCTATTATAGCCTTTTACTTAAATAGGCTTCTCTAGTTGGGTAGTATTTACATTTAAGAACTTAGCAACGTTATTTATATAAGCAGTATTTATAAAGGCAAAGCTATTTGCTCTAATGTTAATACGGGCATTTATATTAACTCTATATCTATTTTAAGATACTATATATAGAACCATAAAGTATTTTCTACCTATTAGTTAACTTAAATTAATCTCTTTAAGATTAATAGGATACCCTAGGGGGGAGTTTTTCCCTAGGGTTCTTTTTTTCCTGACTTATTAGACGTTTCTTCTTCTTCTATCTCCTTAATATTACCCATATCCTTTAGCTCTAGGCAGGATATAGTAAAGTAACTATCCTTTCTGTAATTAAAGTAAGTAACTATAGTAGGGTTAATTGGGGTATTACAATAAGCATTAACTAAAGGCATAGTACGTAATAAGTCGGGCGAGGCTTAAGGATAGGTAGTTATAACTACTTTTAGTATAAGGGCGGTTGTGGTTTATCTTCTAACGCCAGCTCCTATTAGTATAGTGGGTAGGTTCTAGTTACTATACGACCTCTTTGGTTAATTTAAATAAGTATTAATTTGTTTTAGTTCTAAATCCAGCAATAAATATTAGGCTGTAAGCCTTTGGTAGGTTAGTAGGTTATTTAAGGCTACTATAATCTTCTCTTATAGTTAGATTATAAGCTTATTATATAGGTCTAAACAGTAGTTCTTAGGGGGAACCTAACCTTTGCCTGCTAGGTGTAAGAACTAGGTCTAGAACTTGGCAAAGGGTTAGTTTGGTTTTATTATTAGGCGGTTATAGTTATAATAAGCATCCCGTACTTTATTTGGATTAATATAAATAGTAGTTAGATACTATATTATCTCATTAATAGATATAAACCGAATAGGTAACTCGTCCTTAAACTTAGCCTAGAGGTGTTACTAGGCGTCCCTAATAGTTTAACTAAAGAGGTAAAGTATTTTAGCTTCTTTAGAGGGGAAATAGTTATAGTTAACATAAAGTTTTCCTTACACCTAGATTCTCTAGTTTTTAAAGGTTGGGTCTATGCCGTCTAATAATAGTAGGGGGTTAGGGAGCTTAATAGACTTTAATTACTTTATTATTATATCCGTACTCTCTAGCATATCGTATTTAGTTAAGTAAATGGGTTAACTAAGGCTTTATAAAGGGGAGGCTGGGCTGTTTTATAAGGCAGTAAGGCTTTTTAGGATCTCCTTTAGAGTCTCTTATATACTTTAGGCTTAAAGATAATTAACCTTCTAATTAGCTGCAAGGGCACAAATCTGCTTATATATACCTATAACGTTATTATTATCTTTAATTTCGAATCCTAATTAGATGTTATATTCCTCTTAAGTAGAGGCAAGTCTTTTAGATAAGCTCGCTTTAGGTGCCATTATTAGCTTCCTAAGGTTTGTTAGAATTATATAATTTGGTTTTAATTCTAGGGGTTCTTTTAGGGGTGCAGGTTAAGTACAGTCTGGCCTATAAAGTAGGATATTGTTAGGGCCTTCTTAGGCGTAGTAGTGTGAGTTTTTTAATGTCTAAGTATAACGCGTTAACGCGTTGTTGTAGATAAAGGTCTTTTTTTAAGGTGGGATATTATTAAGGCCTTTCTAGGCAATATAGGGAGAGCTTAGTATAATATAACGGGCTTGTATAAATGCTTCTAAACCAAAGCTTGTAGATTGCTACTATACAAGAATACTAAGCTAAGGAGAAGAAGAAGACTGGTAGAGACTGGCAAGATACAAAGGGGTTGTCAAGGCGCTAGTAGTAAGCGAGCCAATAGCGACTTAGCAGAATTTGGCAGAATTTGGCAGATTGCCCAGAAAACGGCAATATAGTAGGTAACATGCTCCAGCACCGTTATAAGTGTCCTATATATATTATACATATTATTTATATATGCGATCTATACTAATATATAATACGCTAGGTGCTTTAGGTTAACTCGCGGCTTGTCTTTATCCTTAAGTTTAAACCTTTACCGTATTAATCTAAGTACTGCTATATCGTTTACTGGTACCGATATCTATATTATCTTTCACTAGTCTATAGCCTGTTCCTTTAGATTCTTTAATATTATAATTAATGCTCCTTTAATATAACTTATCTATTGTTCTAATATAGCTTAATCTAGTATGGCTTTTTTGTCTAGCTATATATAGAAATCTTTCTACTTATTATTCTTTTGCTGTCTATACCACTTTTAGTATAGCTCTATAAGTATATACAATCTATCTATAAGAAAGTATCTCTTTATTGTTATATTGTTGTAACCTTTTATATATTGTTTTATAAATCTGGTTAGAATCCCTAGATCCTCTTCTTATTTTAGTTTATCTAATTACTTAACTCTTAGTGTTCCTACCCTCGGCCTATTTATAACCTTTTGTATAGGTACTCTATCCCTTATACGTCCTAGTACGCTAGATCTCTAGTCTAGTTTCTATTCCTACTATATAATAATTCTCTATTTAAACTCGTCTATAGTTTCTTGTTTTCTATATCTTATAGCTAGATTCTTAAAGTCTTCCTGCTTCTTAATTATTATATTAACTTTTTGACCTTTAGGCTAAATACTGCGTTTACCTGGGATTGCTATGGACCTTATTTGTTCTTTAAAATCTGTTAGTAAGGGGGGCACTTGGGGCAGTCTCTTTGAGCTCGGCGACGTGTCACGTGATAGCGCGCGGGCCATCTTATAGATACCTTTTCAGGGCCGTCAAGCCCCTAAGATTCTTCCTTATAGAGTATCATATATATCATTTCCATTAGCCTACTTAGCGTCTGATAGGTTATAAGTCCTCTTATAGCTTTAATCAAAAGTTCTATTAGCTGCCATTTTATTTTCTAATTAACTGGTCGACACGAAGCCACATATCCTTAAATTTGGATACGGGCACGGTACGACAGAAATTTACAATAAACTAATACGGGTTAACGCTACGTACAATACGGTTAAACTAATTAATTGCATATTATGGCGGACATGGTATAAAAAAAGAAGAAATACCACAGCTCCTTTAGGGCTGTTCCTCTATTAAAAGGGGAGAGTAATTATAAAGAATGGTATCGTCAAATCGTATAACGACTTAAGCTTTACGACCTCCTACTAATGATATAAGGTACGGCTGTAGAGCCACCTTCGCAGACGGATAAGTATAGAGATTGGCGTTATAAACAGATAACGGGACTTAAGGTAATTAAGGGCGTAGTGTTGGAATTAGTTTGTGATTAACTTGCTGTATTAGGCAAGCCTCGCGACTCTATTAAGGATTTGCTTAATTTAATTTAATTACTCTATACCGCATAAGGTCTTATTTATAACTACTAAGTATAAAACTATTGGCTTAACCTTAATCGCAAAGACTATACCTCGCTTAAAGCCTACACAGAAGCTTTTGTCTTGGGCATAAGGAAATTAAATGCGGCGTTAATGCTAATATTAAGGAAGCAGGCGTACGCCAGATTTCTTTACGCTATAGAGGAGGAGTTTCTAATTTAGATAGCTAATTGTTAAAAAGCAGCCAGAAGAGTTATAAGGAAGGACGATCTTATCACAATAGAGGAGCTAGTAAGTGACCTTATGGATAAGAGTTGTACTTAATTAGCTACCTCCGCGATATCCTTAGTTAGCAAGAAGCTACCTAAAGAAAATTAACCAGGACCTAACACAAAAGGATTAAAATTATTAAGGAAGCCTAAGTCCTGTGTCTATTACAAGAATAGACATTCTAGTAGTAAAGAAAAGTACTTCTATCTCTAATTAAACCTTTAACGCCTAATATAGAAGCCTTCTAATAAGGATATACTATGCGTAAATCCGCCCCAGGAATTGGAGGCAACTACACTAAACTTAAATTAAGTTAGGATAATGGGTAGAGGCTCAGCAGGAGGCCTGTTTATTAGCAGTATAGCTATAGTTAATAACTCGGACGATAGCAATTAGGACACCTGGTTCCTTAACTCCTGTTCCAATATTATAATAAGTAATAATTAAAGCAAGTTTATTAACTATAAGACCCTAGTAATGTGGTGGTATAGATTGGACGTCGCCTACTGTCTTGGCATTTTCCTATATTTATAAAGCCTTCGGCTTTCCTCTTTCTTAATCATTACGACCTTACCAGTTCACGGAATACATTCTTTTATTCTCTTCTTACTGACTGTTTTCTACTAATTTATTCTGACTAATTACGACCGACCGACCAACCGACCGACTGACAGACTGACAGACAGCATCCTGACTTTCCATCTAAGAGATACCATACCCTCCCACAGTAATACCTACCGCAATAGGAATATCTAGAGGGACTATCTATTATGCAATCGGCAAAGGAACGGTGCATATACCCTTATTAATAGATAATAGTAGTACCTATATGGTGGCTACCAAGGCCTTCTTCGCATCTAAATTACCTTATAAGCTCCTCTTAAAGTCAGCTCTTAAGAAGCGCAAGCAGCTCTATATTAGGCCTAATAAGAAAACAGGTGGCCGTACAATTTAAAGGTACTTAGATAACTTTGTGGTAGGCAGAGCGACTTATATAAACGGTTTATACGTGGTTTAATTGGCTCTAAAGCCTTAACATATTGCGCACGCCTTAGTATAGCAACTTGATATTAATATACTGTATTAGAGACTCGGCTATATAGGCAAGGATGTACTACAGAAGGTAGCTAAGATGGGCAACTTTAACCTTATAGGCATGTTAACTTAATGCGAAGCCTGTTACCTAGCGTTAGCAAAGCGCCAGGTCTCTTAAACTACACCTATACTACTTTAGCGTCCGTTTAAACGCGTGTATACTACCGCCTTCTACGTTACCCCGAAGGGAGTTGGGGGCAATAAATATATAGCAATTTTTGTGGAAGCGTACGCCAAATATATATACGCCTACTTTGGAACTAAGAAGATAATTATAGTAGAAGGGCTTTAACAGCTCAATAATCTAGTATATAACCAGACTTAACAATATATCAGCTTACTTATAATTAATGGCGGCAGAGAGTTTAGCATTAAGGAGCTTACTAACTACGCTAAATTAGTGGGTATAAACATACTGCGTATAGCTCCCTATACCTCTAAGTAAAATAAAACGCCTAAACGAATTGGTGGCATTATATTAGGTATAGCTAGATTAATAATAATTGAGGCTAATCTACCAAAATACCTATGGAACGAAGCTTATAAAATAGTAATTTAAATTTAAAACAGCATACTTTACGGAAATAAGACCAGATTACCGTTTTAAATTAACGCTAAGTACTATAATCAGCCGTTTAAAATGCGCATATTAAATATATTATACCTACGACGTCACGGTATAACTGCCTATATACATATTAAAGGACTAGGGTATATACAGTTAAGGAAGCTAGCGCCGCGCGCCAAGAAGGGACGCCTGGTTGGTTATAAAGGCAATAACAGTTACATCTATTATGTCTAAATACTGACTGAGAATAAGATTATATAATTGCGCGACGTAATATTTAATAAGGCTCCAGATCTACTAATCGCTACACTAAAGGATAAGCTTACTGTATAGGAGCCAGAGCTGGAACCAATACCGGAACCACAAGCTTTAACCACTACTGTAGTTACTATAGTCACCTATCCTACTGCAGAAGAAAAGGAATACCGTATAGAAGAACTAAAAGGACTCCGTACTCCTAATTTAGTACTAGGAGAACTATGCCCAAAAGGGGCAACACTGCGGTCGTCCCCCTTACTAGTACTAGGTCCGTCAATACAGTTAAATCAGTTACTAAGTTGGAGCTTCTTAATAGAGTTAGGGGACTCTCTAGCGTTAGCGCTAGCCTCTAAAAAAGCGACTAACCTGTATAGAGATATGCAATAGTACGCCACTACATTTTAAATGACCCAATGCATTTACCATAAAGGACGCGGAAAAGGCACTATGAGCCTTTAAGAAGGCAGCCCGGCAATCAACTGCTAACTCCCTCCTAGCAGGCAGGGAGACTATAATACCGTTAATTGCTAAAAGCGATAATAAGGACTATAACGATTAAGATAATATTAATTTAGATAATAATGGAGTCTACTAAATTAACCAACAGCTTGAGGGGGGCATAGAGATAAAAGCTACTAAACTAGAGGAGCTTCCTGTTAGAGTGACTACTTATAGCTAAAAAAAGAAGGTCTCTTATATAGTAATTGCATTCTTGTCCTATATATAAATACAGCTAGCTTCTCTAGAACCTTACATAGAAGCTTTATATAAGATTAAGATACCGCGAATGTTAAAGGAGGCTCTACAGTTACTAGAAGCTCCTTACTAGAGTTAAGTACTAATGGTTAAAATAACCTAATACTAGAAAACTAAGACGAATTGGTTAGTTAAGAGACTAAATGGCGCATGAGTACTGCCATTAAAGTTTATATTTAACCTTAAATACAATATATCTAAAGATGTGATTAGGTATAAGGCAAGGTGGGTTATATGCGGTAACCACCAAGTGGTGAATATCGACTATGACCACATGTATGCTGCGGTAGTAATCTTAACTGCGTATAGAATTCTACCGGCGTTAATTGCGGTGTATAACCTTAAGGCTGACCAGATTAATGTTATCACAGCCTTCCTAAACAGTTTTATAAGGAAGCACTCTATATACGTGCGACAGCTAAAAGAATTTAAAGACGACAACTGTATATTAGTCTGTCTATTACTAAAGGCGATATATGGCCTCAAATAAGCACCTCTGCTGTGGTATAACACTTTGACGGAGTATTTAAAGACGATAGGATTTAAGTCAATTAACGAAGACCCTTGCGTATTTTAACATTATAAATACTAGGACGCCTATCTCTGCTTATACGTAGATAATATCATAATTGCAGCGGCAACGATACTGGTGATTAAGGCCCTTAAGGAGCTCCTGCGGAAATAATATAATATTAAGAACCTAGGAGATTTTTAATTCTTCCTAGGGATTTATATAGTACGTAACCGAGTTAATTAAAAGATTATAATTGTGTAGGACGCCTATATGGCGAGGATCCTTAAGTCCTTTAAACTCACTAAAATTAACTTAAAAGCGATACTAATGGCTGCTAGCCTTTAACTAAGAAAGCGTTACCTAAATAACCTTGCAGATAAGGTCTATAAAAAGTAGTACTTAGAAGCCATTGGATTCTTTACCTGGCTCTTATATTAGATAAGGCCAAATATAATAATAGCTATAGGAAAGCTATTGCGATATTTAGCTAATCCACCTAATAAACACCAACCGCATATTAAGAGAGTATTTAGATATATTTAAGGCATAAAAGACTATGGAATAATATATAGCGGAAAGCAGTACACCCCAAAGAGAATTAACCTAAAGGTGTATGTTAATGCAGCTTATGGTAATAATCTAGATAACCGCAAATTGACTTAGGGCTAGTTCGTTAAACCAGCCGGAGCTCCAATTAAGTAGGCTTTAAAGAAGTAATTAATAGTAGTGACGTCTTCTACGGTGGCAGAGTACCTAGTAATTAAATTGGCAGTATAAGAAGTAATTAAGATCGCGAGCTTCCTAAGAGCTCTTAGCTATAACGGCACAGACCTAGCTCCAATTCAGATCTATACGGATAGTGCGAATGTTTAAGCACTTACCAAGGGCGAGCAACTGGTGCTAAAGGAGCGCCATGCGGATATTAAGCTCTGCAAGATTAAGGATAATATTAAGTAAGGTAGGATTAAACGACACCACATACTAGGCGTGGATTAGCCAACAGACGGCTTAATAAAGGCTCTACCAAAGAATATATATAAGGCGTTTAAGACGGGTGTTGGAGTTACTAAAGTCTCCTAGGTTACCTTGTCCTAATTAGGAAATTATACTATAATCGGCGGAACCTCGGAATTAATGCCAATTGACTTAATTCTAATTATTAAAAGCTTACTGGTACTACCTTTTAGCATAGCAGACGGGCGATTAAGCATCGTCGATTTTTATTTTTTAAACCTTCCTTAATTGCATTTCTTACTCCTTATACTGCTTCTATCTATTAACCACAATCTTATAGAGCATAATATAGTTATCCTAGAGAGGCTTTCTATTCGCTAGAGCTTATAGAGCCTAGGGAGGTGTATTGGTAGGGGGGGTACTTAGGGCAGTCTCTTTAAGCTCGGCGACGTGTCACGTAACAGCGCGCGGGCCATATTGTAGATACCTTTTTAGGGCCATCAAGCCCCTAAGATTCTTCCTTATAGAGTGTTATATATGTCATTTCTATTAGCCTACTTAGCGTCTAATAAAATCTTAGCTCCCTAGGAATCTTTATCCTATACTTATTTGTTTATCTTTAAACTAAGCTGCTACCCTTTCCCATCAGTTATCGTCCATAGTGGGTCTTAGGTCCTCTCTTATCTCTTTTTAAAAGTCTTAAGCCTATAGCCTTTTACCTCTATTAAGTGGTAAGTTAGCACTAGCAGTTATCTGCTTGCTTAATCCCTTTAGAATACTTCTCCTTCCGTCTTGTAAAGCGATAGATGCTATATCCAATAGTATTATAATACCTATTACTAAACCTTGCTCTATAGCGGTCTTAGTCTCTACTTTTATTTTAGCTTCTTTAAAGTCTGCATACTCCTAGTAAGCTACTTTTATTGCCTCGTTATTGGTAAATATTTCGCTTGGCTTAAACTCGTTATCTTTAATGTCCGCCCTACGTAATGGTTTATTAGTTCCTTTAAACTCTAATAACTTTAGCTCCTATAGCTAATAGCTTACGCCATACTTAGCGTCCTTATAAATTTAGTATGCGTTATTGTAATAAAACGTAAAGTGCTTAATTAAACACTCTTTGGTTACGCGCAATATACTTATATCTGCATTGTTGTATTCTATCGACCTAGTGCCCTTTACTGTATAGTTACTCTAACTACCTTTATAGTCTTTGGCGAAATAACTTTATTTTTCGCAATTTATGCAAGCTCCTTCTTTAAACTATTTATCTTACTATAGAGCCCGCCTAAACGTCTTCTGCTATTAAGATCCCTAGTTTAGCCTCTACTTCTTAGTCCTATAATTACTTAATCCTTAACCTCTAGGTTTCTATAGTCTTTTCCACTTCTTAAATTCTTTAGTACCGCTTAGGTCCATTAGCTTTGGTCTGCCATTTTATAGGTTTTAACTTTATATCTATTACTATATGCTCTGCGTTTTATATAACTATAAAACTCTATTCTAACCATTCTTGGCCTACTTTCTTTAGTAAATTCTATTATTAAGTTATAAGGCTATTGCCTAGGTGTACGGTAGGGAGTAGGTAAGCCAAGCATGAGTCACAAGGAGAGTCGATGGAAGAGGACGATATGGTAAAGAGTAGGTATAGTAATACCCTAGTACAGAGACAAACCAATAAGGAGGGAAAGGGCTATAGGCCCAAGGAGCTTATAAGGAGGTCCCAAGGGCTAGCCGAAGGCTAGCCTTGGTAGCTCCTAAGATCCCCTAGGCGTGCACATAAGTAAGGGGCCAAAAGATCCCTTATATAATTTTAATTGCTTAATTAATTAGTTCCCTTAGGGTTTCCGCATCTTCTATTAGGATAATCGCGTTCTAGACTTTTGCTTTAAGTCCCTATTTATACTATGCTATAAGCGCCTTATTATTTTATTTAACCCACATAGCACGCGTTTAAAACTATGTTATATACTTAATTGCTAAGGTTCGTTATACTAGGTTCTAAAGCTTTTATTTTACTATGGTTGTCGCCTCCAGGTCTCCAAATATTTGCGTAAGTTAGTTTGCGAACCTCTACTAGCTTAAAAATATATACTTAATCTCTTAGCTGGTAGTCGTATCCCCATATTCCTATATGTCGGTAAAGTATAGCTTAAACTGTTTAAGTGCTCTTCCTAATAAAAACAGTTCTGCGTAGACCACTTGGCCTATTAATATAGCAAGTTTTACACCCTCCTGCATTACTTTAAAGCGCATTTGTGCGGGAAATCCTTCAAGCTTTAACTTCTCCCCTAAGAATCGCTTAACTAATGGTAACCTAACCTTTACTGCTCCAATTCCATTAATTTGGTCTTTAAGTATTTAATTATTATCCGTTAATCGACTAACTATTTCCTGTAACTAACTTACTATAACTAGCTGCGGATCGGTATTCTGTATACTGATGTCTCCGCTTACCCTAAAGGCAGTTACTGCCGTTAATGGCGTCGTAACTAGTGCTTTTAGTAGCATATTATTCGACTTTATTAATACCGTAACTAGGTAGTAAATATATAATAAAGCCTTGTGGGAAATACTACGGTAGACTCGCTAATAGGCTAGGTATATAGGTAAACAAGAAGTTAATAATGTAATAATAACTGGTGGAGTGGTTGCCTAATAGATTAACTCTAATTATATTCTAAGATTCACTATAAAGAGAAGAACTATCTAAGTAGGGACTATAGTCTTTTAAATACACAATACCGCCCCTAAGAAACTCTGAGTACATAAGGTACGTAAGGTACGTTTAGTATATAACGTTCCTTACAGATCCCATAGATTCTATATACCAAACCGGTAACGTAATCTGTTATATAACTCAGTTACCCCCTATCCTATAGTTTAACTGGTTCTAACGCCTTCTGCGCCAATACCACTGGCTTATTTATATCTTCCCTAAGTAGCCGAACTACTGCTAATATAAGGTCCGTAACACCAGCGGTTCTACTTTTAACTCTATAGTAGCCTATTAGTAATTTAGGGAGAGGTAAAAATTAAATCTAGTATACTCCTTAATATACCATTTACCTATATCTTTATACCTATCTTAGTGGCTAGGCTCAGGCCAGCTACCTTTATAGTATAGATAAGGTTATTAGTCGCATTATCTACACTTATTACTATTACACCCTTATAAAAAGGGTGATATAGATTAAAATTACTTAACAATATATATTCTTCTTCTGCGTTTAATAGCTCCAGTAGTACATAGAGGCTACTATTCATCTATTAGGGGTTATAAATATTGTAAATCTAGATAGTCCGCTTATAGCCCTCTAGCTTAATTATATATACGTCCGCTAAGTGGTATATAGGCGCCTACTTATTTATATTAATAGCTTTATTTATATAAAAGTTGACTTTTATATTGCCGACTTCTATATATACTAGGTAGTTGTAATAGCTTGTATAAATGCCTCTAAACTAAAGCTTGTAGATTGCTATCTAATAAAGATACTAAGCTAAAGAGAAGGAAAAAAGGGTCGCTAGGACCAATATAAATAAATATAAAGAGCCAGCTGCCAAGGCGCTAGTAATAAACGAGCCAATTATAGGTTGGCAGAATATGGCAGCAGTATAGCAGAACTTGGTAGGTGACGCGCCCCAGCGCCGTCACATCACCCCCCCTTCTGAAAAAGCCTGCCCTTAGGCGTTATCTAAGCTCCTTATTGTCGTTTAAATTGTTATAGTTATCTAACCCTTCTTCCTTGCATTTAATCTAGTTTTCTAATTTACGTGGTGGTCCTGTGACGGTGCTGGAGCGCGTCACCTGCCATATTCAACCAATTAGGATTTTCTATGCCCGGCATGCAAAATCGCTATTGGCTCGCTTACCACTAGCGCCTTGGCGGCCCTCGCGACATGTCTACCTACTGCCCCTAAACGATTCTTCTTCTTCTTCTTCTCCTTAGCTTAGTATTCTTATATAGTAGCAATCTACAAGCTTCGGTTTAGAAGCATTTGTACAAGCCCGTTATATTATACTAAGCTCTCCCTATATTGCCTAGGAAGGCCTTAATAATATCCTACCCTAAAAGAAGACCTTTGTCTGCGACAACGCGTCAACGCGTTATACTTAGATATTAAAAAACTTATACTACTACACCTGAGAAGGCCCTAATAATATCCTACTTTATAGGCTAGATTGTACTTAACCTATACCCCTAAAAGAACCCTAGAATTAAAACTAAATTATATAATTCTAACAAACTTTAGAAAGTTAATAATAGCACCTAAAGCAAGCTTATCTAAAAGACCTGCCTCTACTTAAGAGGAATATAAGATCTAGTTAGGGTTAGAAATTAAAGACAATAATAACATTATAGGTGTATATAAGCAGATTTGTGCCCTTACTGCTAATTAAAAGCTTAATTATCTTTAAGCCTAAAGCATATAAGAGACTCTAAAGGAGATTCTAGAAAGCCTTACTGCCTTATAAAACATCCTAGCCTCCCCTTTATAAAGCCTTAGTTAACCTATTTACTTAACTAAATATAATATACTAGAGAGTATAGATATAATAATAAAGTAATTAAAGTCCGTTAAGCTCCCTAACCCTCTACTATTATTAGACGGCATAGACCTGACCTTTAAGAACTAGAGAATCCAGGTATAAGGAAAGCTTTATATTAACTATAACTATTTCCCCTCTAAAGAAGCTAAAATGCTCTACCTCTTTAGTTAAACTATTAGGGACACTTAGCAATACCTTTAGGCCAAGTTTAAGGATAAGTTACCTATTCGGTTTATATCTGTTAATAAGATAATATAGCATCTAGCTACTATCTATGTTAATCTAAATAAGGTATAGGATGCCTATTACAACTATAATCGCCTAATAATAAAATTAAACTAATCCTTTACTAAGTTCTAGACTTAATTCTTATACCTAGTAAGCAAAGGCTAGGTTCCCCCTAAAAACTATTATTTGGACCTATATAACAAGCTAACGGTCTAACTATAAGAGAAGATTATGGTAGCCTTAGATAATCTACTAACCTACTAAAAACTTACAGCCTAATATTTATTGCTAGATTTAGAACTAAAATAAATTAATACTTATTCTAATTAACTAAAGTGGCCCTATAGTAACTGTAACCTATCCACTACACTAATGGGAGCTAGCGTTAGAAGATAAACTATAACCGCCCTTATACTAAAAGCGGTTACGACTGCCTACCCACAAACCTTACCTAACCCGCTATATACTATACCTTTAACTAATACTTATTGCAATACCCTAATTAACCCTACTATGGTTACGTGCTTTAATTACGGAAAGAATAGTTACTTTACTACGTCCTACCTAGAGCTAAAGGATATAGGTAATATTAAGGAGATAGAGGAAGAAGAAATGTCTAATAAGTTAGAAAAAGAAGAACCCTAGGGAAAGACTCCCCCCTAGGGTATCCTATTAATCTTAAAGAGATTAATCTAAGTTAGCTAATAGGTGGAAAATACTTTATAGTTCTATATATAGTATCTTAAAATAGATATAGAGTTAATATAACTGCCCTTATTAATACTAGAGTAAATGGCTTTGCCTTTATAAACACTGCTTATATAAATAATATTGCTAAGTTCTTAAATATAAATGCTACCTAACTAGAGAAGCCTATTTAAGTAAAAGGCTATAATAGTTAAGCCAGTATACTGGTTACCTACATTTTAAAGCTATATATTACTATTAATAGACAACGCTAGTTTAGTATCCCCTTCTGCATCCTAGACCTAGGGTTATATAATATAATTCTTAGCCGAAAATAGATGTCCTACTTTAATATTTGGCTAAATGTCTGATAAAGACAGTTTATCTAGCTGGAGAATAGACTAAAGTTACCCTCCTTTATTAGGGAAATCCGTACTAACCATAAGATGTTAGCTATAAAGGCTAATCCTATCTACTAGTAGGATGTTAGGAACCGCGACCTAGCCTTTACCTAAAAAGATACCTACTGCGAGGCCGGCAGGAACTCTATACTAATAAGGATACTCCCCTAAAGGACTATAGTTAAGGGGAACTCTACTTACAGAAGTAGAACGGATACTAATATAGACAACTTCTAAATTGTGGAGATCTAGCTAATAGGGAAGAGGATGTACTAATAGGACATAAAGGATAACCTTTAGAAGATGTAATGAGAGCTAAGAGGAGTAAGGATAACGCTAATACCCTAAAAGCCCCTAAGGCCACGGATAACCCTACTATTATATAATACCCCTATAGTAGACATTACGGTAATTAGTACTATAGGTTTCCACTTTAATATATATTAGAAGGATAATAAAGTCTTTACTACTAGTTTATATAAAATTAACCGGATTATTACTAAGAGGGAAGAAGGGCTAGTAGAGAAAACTAATAAGGAACTAGTTAAGCGCCTCCTCCCTACTTACCTCTTAAACTATAGAGACGCGTTCTTAAAAGTAGCTTTAGATATACTGCCCCCCTACTAAACCTATAATTATAAGATTTAGTTAGAGACTAATAACTTCCTAGGCTATAGCCCCCTTTACTAGCAAACTATAAAGGAACTAAAGGTAATAAAGTAGTACCTAATTAACAACCTCTATAAAGGGTTTATTAAGCCAAGCTAGGCTCCCTTTACTTCCCCTATTTTATTTATAAAGAAACCTAATAAAAGCCTTTATTTCTATATCGACTATTAGAAACTAAACGCTATTACTTAAAAGGATTAGTACCCTCTTCCTTTAATTAATAAAACCCTTAAATATCTAAGCCGGGCTAAAATCTTTACTAAGCTTAATATCCACTAAGCTTTTTACCGAATTAGGATGGACCCTGTATTGGAAGACCTAATAATATTTTATACCTATTACGGGTTTTATAAATATAAAGTCCTTTCTTTTAGACTAATGAATGGGCTAGCTACTTATTAACAGTATATAAATTATATTCTTTTTAATTACCTTAATAAATTCTATATGGTATATCTAGATAATATTCTTATATACTTAGATAACGAACTAGAGCACTAAGTTTATATTAAGAAGGTCTTAGAGAGACTATGGAATATAGGTCTATAAGTTAATATTAAAAAATATATATTTAGAGTAAAACGCATAAAGTACCTTAGGTTTATTATTAGTATAGAAGGAATTAAAGTTAACCTAGAGAAGGTTAAGGCAATCTATAACTAGAAACTCCCTTATACTATAAAAGGAATCTAGTTCTTCCTTAGCTTTTATAATTTCTACTATTAGTTTATCTATAACTACGGAGTTATAGCCAAGCCTCTTATATAACTAACTAAGAATAACACGTCTTTTATCTTTAATAATAACTATATAAAAGCCTTTAAGAAGTTAAAGGACTAACTTATTTCCTCCTTAATCCTTCGTTACTACAACCTAGACCTTAAATTAATGCTAGAAACGGATGCCTCTAATAGGGTAGTAGTGGGAGTCCTTTTATAGCTATACCTAGATAGTAAATAGTACCCTATTACGTTCTTTTTAAAAACAATAGCCCTAGCTAAGTGTAACTACGAAGTGTATAATAAGGAAATATTAGCTATTATATAATTATTATCCTAGTAGCGCGTAGAGCTTAGAAGCACAAACTCTTAAATTAAGGTTTATACCAATTATAAAGCCCTTAAGTATTTTATAATAATAAAATAACTTACTAGTTAATAGGCCTAATAGGCTAAAATGCTCTCCTAATTCTTCTTTATAATTATATACTACCCTAGTAGGTAAAATGCTAAAGCTAATACCTTAACCCAGAGAGAATAGGACGTGGGGCTATAAGATAAGTTAAAGGCTTAGCACTAAATACGCGCCCTTCTCCGTACCAAATAGCTTAACCTATATATCCTTAAGGAACTAAGCTCTAAATAGAATAAAGTAGTACCTATAGAAGGAGAGACCCTAGATAAACTAATAGGACTAATTAATTATATCCTAACCGCGAACCGCATAGCTAAATCCCTAAAAGCCTTCTGTAATTAAGCTATAGAGGGTAACCCTAATTTAGAAATAGAAGACGGACTACTTCTATACTAAGAATAGCTTATAGTTCTAGATATTAATAACCTATAAATAGAGCTAATCTATAAAGCCTACTATTAAGTCTCTATGGCGTACCCTAGTTAAGACAAGACCCACTAACTACTATTACCTTATTACTATTAGCAAGAACTCCTATCCAATATAGAACAATTTATTAGAAATTATTATACTTATAAATATGCAAATACCCTTAGGGACTAAACTCCTAGATAGTTATAACCACTACCAGTTCCTAAACGCCCTTAGTAATATATTATAATAGACTTTAAATTATTCCTAAAGAATAAACACGGCTATAATATGGCCTTTATAGTAGTTAACTAACTAAATAAGCAAGCTGTTTCCCTTTTTTATTTTAAGACTATAACTGTAAAGAACATGGCCCGTATATACGTTAATAACATCTATTAGATCTATGGCGCTCCTAAGTTAATTATCTCTAACTATAGACCCTAGTTTATATTGGACTTCTAGAATAAATTCTGCCGTATCCTTAGGATTAAGATTAAGCTCTCTACCACATTCTACCCTTAGACTAACGGCTAAACTAAGATTATAAACTAGTACCTTAACTAGTAACTTCGCCCCTTTATTAACTACTACTAGGACAACTAGTTAGAACTACTACCTATAATAAACTACATATAGCTTACGCTCCCTTATAATAGTATAGAAATATCGCTATTTAAGTTACTCTATAGATATAGGCCATAAATATCCTTTAATTAGGATAGACCTACAGGACCTATAACGGCCCGCGAACGCCTTAGCTATAAGAAGGCCCAGATATTTACTAAGAGAATATATAGGGCCTAGGAGACTACCTAAGCAATTATAAAAAGGGCATAAGAGAAGAAAGAGGCTGACGTAAACTAATATTACCGCGAGGTAGACTCCCACGTAGGAGATAAGGTATAGGTGTTAATAAAGAACTAGAAAACCTAAAGGCCGAGCTACAAGCTAGACCACTAAATAGCTAGCCCCTATAAAATCCCTAGGAAGGTAGGGCACTCTTTTAAGGTTAAGCTACTAGAGTTAATAAAGATCCACCCTATCTTCTTTCTAGACTAACTGCGAAAGGCCGCGGACAACCTATTGCCTGGATAGTACAACAACCCCCTACCGCCAATTTAGATTGCAGAGGACGAAGAATAGGAAATCGAAGAGATCTTAGCAGTAAAAAAGGACCGTAGTACCTTAAAATACCGTGCGAGCTGGGTAGGTCATAATGAAGATCTAGAATGGTACCCCGCATCTGATTTTAAGTACTCTCCCTATAAGCTGCAAGATTTCCACCTAGCCCACCCAGACCTCCCTAGACCACCACGTAAGTTAGATAGCTAGGTTAAATGCTAGGAAGAGGGGTTAGATAATAATAAAGAACTCGGACAAAGCCTAAGGGTAGGCTTTTTTAGGAGGGGGGGGTAATATGACGGTGCTAGAGCGCGTTACCTGCCATATTCAACCAATTAGGATTTTCTATGCCCGGCATGCAAAATCGCTATTGGCTCGCTTACCACTAGCGCCTTGGCGGCCCTCGCGACATGTCTACCTACTGCCCCTAAACGATTCTTCTTCTTCTTCTTCTCTTTAGCTTAGTATTCTTGTATAGTAGCAATCTATAAGCTTTGGTTTAGAAGCATTTGTACGAGCCCGTTACAGGTCCAGGTAGGTCTGGGTAGGCTAGGTAGAAATCTCATAACTTATAAGGGGAGTGCTTAAAATTAGACGTAGGGTACCATTCTAGGTCTCTATTATGGCCTACCTAGCTTATATAGTATTTTAAGACATTACGGTCATTCTTAACTACTAGGATTTCTTCGACTTCCTATTCCTCATCTTTTGCGATCTAGATTAGCGGGGGGGGGTTTACTATACTGCCTAGGCAGTAGGTCGTCCGCGGTCTTTTATAGTCGGTCTAGGGAGAAGACAGGGTGGATCTTTATTAATCCTGGTAGTTTAACCTTAAAAGAGTGTCCTACCTTCTTTAGGACCTTATATGGCCCGGCTATCTAGTGGTCTAGCTTACGACTCGGCCTCTAAATCTTTTAGTTCTTTATTAACACCCATACCTTATCTCCCACTTAAAAGTCTACCTCGTGGCGAAATCGGTTTATATTAGCATTTTTCTTTTCTTACGCCTTCTTTATAATTACTTAAGTAGTCTCTTAGGCTTTGTGTATTCTTTTTATAAACGTCTAGGCTTCCTCGTAGCTAAGGTGTTCTTAGGCCGCAACGGGTTCGGTAGGTCTATCCCAATTAAATAACGTTTGTAGTGTATATCTGTAAAGTAGTTTAAACGGCGATATCCCTATACTATTATAGAGGAGCGTAAGCTGCGCATAGTCCATTATAGACAGTAATTCCGACTAGTTATTTCAACAGCAGTCTATAAAGGGTCGTAATCGCTAGTTAAGGTACTAGTTTATAATCTTAGTTTAGCTGTCAGTCTAAGGGTAAAATACAGTAGAGAGCTTAGTCCTAATTCCAAGGATACGGCAGAGTCTATTTTAGAAATCCGATATAAACTAGGGGCCATAGTTAGAAATAATTAATTTGGGAGCGCCGTAGAATTGGTAGATATTATCGATGTAAAGGCGGGCTATATTCTTTATAGTTGTGGTTTTAAAACAAAGGATAGAGACGGATTGCTTATATAGTTGGTTCATCACTATAAAGGCCGCGTTGTAGCCGTGAGCATCCTTTAGAAACGACTTAAAGTCCATTATAATATATTACTAAGGGCGTTTTAGGACTAGTAGTGGTTATAGCCACCCGGGGGTATAATCCCTAGGAGTATATGCGCGTCTATAGGCGTGGTAGTTTCTAATAAATCGATCTATATTAGATAAAAGTCCTCGCTAGTAGTAATAGGGCGCCAGTAATTGGTGGGGGTTGTCTTAACTAGGGTATACCATAAAGACTTAACAATAGGCTTTACGGATTAGCTCTATCCGTAGATTATTAACATTTAGAACTATAAGCCGTTCCTAGTATAAAAGTAGTCCTTCCATTTCTAAATTAGGGCTATTTTTTATAGCTTAGTGGCGGAGGGCCTTTGGGAAGTCGGCCGTACGGTTTGCAGTTAAGATACGGTTAATTAGTCCTATCGGTTTGTCTAAGACTTCTTCTTCTATAGGCGCTAACTCGTTCCGTTTAGAGTATAGCTCCTTAAGGATTTATAGATTGAGCTATTTAGGATAGAGGAGTGCTTACGTCCGATACTAAGCCTTTAGCTCGTCCTAAGGTTCTACATCCTATTCCCTCTAGGTTAAGATATTAGCCTAAAAGTTTTGTTTACTAGGACGGTATATAATTGTAAAGAAGAATTAGGGGGGTATTTTAGCCCACTGGGCTTACTAACTAGTAAGTTACTTTATTATTATAAAATACTCTAGGGCTTTATAATCTGTATCTATTTTAATCCGGGAGTTCGTGCCTTTAGGCTCTCCTCGCTATTAGGATAATAATTAAATAATAGCTAGCATTTCTTTATTGTGTATTTCGTAATTATACTTGGCTAAATCTATAGTTTCTAAGAAGAAGGTAATAGGGTATTATTCGCTGTCTAGATATAGCTATAATAGGATTCCCGCTATAACCCTATTAGAAGCATCTGTTTCTAGTATTAATTTAAGGTCTAGGTTATAGTGATAAAGGATTAAAGAAGAGATAAGCCGATCCTTTAACTCTTTAAAGGCTTCTATGTAGTTATTATTAAAGATAAAGGGCGTGTCTTTCTAGGTAAGTTATATAAGAGGCTTAGCTATAACTCTATAGTTATGGGTAAACCGGTAGTAGAAGTTATAAAAGCTAAGGAAGGACTAGATCCCTTTTACGGTATAAGGGAGTTTCTAGTTATAAATAGCTTTAGTATTTTTAGAATTAACCTTAATTCCTTCTATAGTAATAATAAACCTAAGGTACTTTATACGCTTTACTTTAAATTTATATTTCTTAATATCTACTTATAAGTCTATATTTCGTAGCCTCTCTAAAACCTTCTTAATATAACTTAATGCTTAAGCTTATTGTTTAAGTATATAAGAATATCGTCTAGGTATGCTGTATAGGATTTATTAAGGTAGTTAAAAAGGACGTCGTTTATATATCTTTGGTATATAGTTAGCCTATTTATTAATCTAAAAGGAAAGACTTTATATTTATAGGACCCGTAGTGGGTACGGAATATTATTAAATCTTTAAATATAGGGTCTATCCTAATTTAGTAGAAAGCTTAGCGGATATTAAGTTTATTAAAGATCTTTACCTGGCTTAAATATATAGGGGTCTCGTTAATTAAAGGAATAGAATATTGATCCTTTTAAGTAATAGCGTTTAGCTTTTAATAGTTAATATAAAAAGGAATGCCTCTATTAGGCTTTTTTATAAATAGGATAGAGAAAGTAAAAGGGGCCTAACTTGGCTTAATAAACCCTTTATTAAGGTTATTAATTATTTATTATTCATTTCTTAACGTCCGATTCGGATCCCTATTAGGCCCACGCGGACTACTCCTTATATACATATAGGGAGAAAACTCTATTTGAGAAAACCCCGTGATCTATCTCCCCGCCTTTAGGGACTCGCCTATAAGGCGCCTGCGAGGCGCCTGCGAGTTACCTATGGTGCTCTACTACCTTACTTTTTGACCTCCTTGGGAACTACTGCTGCCGTAACAAGCCTATAGACGCGCTAGTATCGCAAACTTTACTCTACTACTGTAGAGTTATTAGGGGGCGCCTAATACCCACCCTATTGCCTTTTATTACTATTTCCCTTGCAACCCAGAACTGGTTTAGTACATTTTAGCTAATAAGCCACTGGGTAGCCGCCTTAAGACCTTTTTATATTAAGAGCAGTGTATTATAGTTCTCTGTGCTAGCTACTAAGAGCATTACTTCTTAGTTGGTATATAAGGGGCATAATAGTATTACGTGTTTTAGTGTTTGTCTTAGCTAGCCATATTTATATCTTAGGCTACCTATTAAAACGCCTATCTAGTAGAGCCAATCTTTTAATTCTATTATTCCTGTTCTTAGAAGTGTTGCTATTGTATTTTCTGCCTTTATTAGGCCTTTTTAGAGCCCTTAAGTGTTTACCCCCTATGGCGTTAACTATGCTGTGGCTTGGGTTACTCTTGCCTAGGTTAGCCTCTATACCTTTAACTCCTATGCGCCTTTCCAGCGCTGGTCCAACCAGTATTATATTACAGTTAATGGTTTCCCAGCGTTTTTTTATACTTTACTTTGGCTCCTTTCTCTTTCTTACTATTATCTTTACTGGCCTCTTACGCGTCTCCCTTCCTTCTCTATATAGGCCTAGGCCCTAATACTGCACTATTCTTCTTCTACTTTCTTTACCTGTTTCTCTAGTATATCTTCCCTACTTTAGGGTTATTGGATTGTTCTCCTATAAGGCACCCTAGGGTCCCTCTATAGTTTATTTAAGCGTGTCTTAATATACTTTATAACGTTAAAGTTGCGTTTGTTTTGCGCCCTTTACATTACGGCGGCTTTAATATATAGTTATAGGGGGGGGGATATTGGCTTCCTTCTTAAGGAGTGCTGTGGCCGTTCGCTTATACCCGCCTATTATACTCTAGAGGCATACTATCTAGACCTTTTGGAGTGGTTTAAGGAGTAATTTAGGGGGGCCCTTTTTGGTTTTACTAATAGCCCAGATACTGGATCTATACGTTATAGTAGGCCGGACAACTGCTATATATAGTAGGCGTAACCTCTGGAAGCATAGACCCTATATAGAATTAACGATCCTAGATAATATAATATACTATACTTAGCCCTTACGAGCTACTTGCGCCGTATATACGCTCCACCGGAGCTTACTATCTACCTATACTCCTAATACCCTTAGGCCCTAAACTGGTTAACCCTTAAAGCCTTAGATATAAATTGCATGCTAGAGATTTATAGATTAGTTACGTTTTCTTATAAAATAGATTAGCTGGTATTTCTCTAGTAAGAATTGGACTCTATATCGTCTTACCCATTCTATATAGGTATTATAGGTTTTCTCTAGTATTCTGCTATTCTCTGCGGCTGTTGGCCCGTATATAATTAGGTTTATATTATTAACAAAGCCTATCCCCTAGGTCGCCCCTTCCTTAAAGGAGTCTAATAGGTTGCTTACAAAAAAAAGGAAGAGTATAGGCAAGAGGGGTAATCCTTAGGGTATTCCTATTATAACTGTAATAGGGGGGCTCTGCTATCTGCTAAAGACTAGTAATATTTCTTTTTGGCCTATAAACCCTTAAATAAATTGTATAATCCATTTTAGAAAGCCCTTTGCCCTAAGAATATATAGGAGGCGCTCGTGGGGTATATTATTATAGGCACCACTAATATCTAGGCCAAGCATTAATACTATAAAGTCCCTTCGCATCGCCCATGCAGATTTAATGGTAGTAGTGAGTAGCGTAAGTGCTAATAGCGTTAAGCGGTTCTTTCTTGCCCCCATTTAGCTTTATGGTAGTAGGGCGTGTTTCTTAGCCGTATCTACCATGTAGTCCGCTATTACCTTTTCTAAGATCTTGCTAAGGGTGTTTTCTAGGGCAATAAGGCGGTAGCTTCCTAGGATTAAGTAATCTGCTTTACCTTCTTTCCGTAAAACAACCATTGTTATAGATCTTCTAAGTTGTAGGTAGTAGCCTATAGTAAAGCATGCTCTGGCTACATCTGTAAGCTAGGGTGCTATAAGTGGTCCACAGGTTTTTAAGGCCTTATTTAGAATCCTATCTGGTCCTAGTGCTGTATTGTTTAAAAGGCGGCTAATGGTTTTAGCCATTTCCTCTGTTATTATATCGCTGTCAACCCTTAGGCAAGTCACCGGTGTTTTACCTATAATATCGCTAAGGTCTGCTAGAGCTAGTTAGGGGAAGAACCTTTCTATAAGGATCTTTGCCTTTTTATTGTTATTATTAGTAGCCTATAGTTCCCCTACTCTTCGTAGGGGTGGTAGGTGTAAGTCTTCTACTAGGCGCCCTACCTTTTTCTTTACCTATTTCGCCATGGCCCAAAGGCCCTTGTTATAGGGGAGGCTTGGGTTAGAAGTATACTTATTTATAAACCGTCTCTAGTTATTCCTTGCTTCTTTCTTTAGGGTATTCTTTAACTGGTTTCTCGTGTCTTTGTATTATCTCTTGTCTTTAGGGTTGTAGCTACTTATATATTTCCTTCTTACTTATTGTTGGCTAGCAATAAAAACCGCGCATTATATAGACCATGCGTATTACGCGTAGGGGCCCGGTTTTAAGACTAGGTAGTGCTCTTCTAGCCCATTTTTAATTGCTGCCTGGATCCTTTAGTTGATTTTCTTAGGGGTGGCTAATAAGCCTTACTTATTTGGTATCAGGTGGATTTCTTCTAGGTCTTAAAGTTGTTATTTAACTATATTAAGGAAACTGTCTATCTTAAGCTTCCTTATTGCGTATCTTTTACTACTTAGTTGCGCCTTAATATCCAAATCTAGCTATATCTAGATAGGGATATGGTCTAAAGCAAGTGCCCATTCTTCTTTAGGGTTACACCTTTTAAGTCTCTGGTATAGGCCTTCGTCTATAAATATAAGGTTAATTGTACTTCTAGAGGTTCCTTATTGCTATATAATTGCTCCTAGGGGGGTGGCTAACTTAAGGCCCCAGGTGTCTATAGCTTTTAGTAGGCACTCTACCTATTATTTAGCAGCAACATAGATACCCCCCTACCGCGGGTGGTAGAGGTTTATATCTTCTAGTAGAATAGACTCTATGCCTTTGGTTTCTAGTAAGCTTATTACCAATATAATATTCTCTGTTTGTGGGACCCCTTCGACCCTAGGGTTATACACATTAATAATTTGTACCGGTCCCCTATATATCTGGATTATTATAACTGCAATATCTAGGTTAACTGCCTGCCATAACCATAAAGACAGGCTGATAGCCTTGCTAATTATAAAGCATATACAGGTGGCTGCTTTTGGTTTATATAGGAGCTGGAATCCTTAGGGGCAGTATATTAATTATATATAGGTGTTGTAGTACAGCTCTTATATAGCAAGGATATAGTGTTTCTCTAGGTCTAGACTGTCTAGTAAGGGCCTTATAAGACAGTGGTTTATGTTGCCGCAGTTATACTATATAATGGATAGGTGGCGGACCCCTAATAAGGGTCCTTTACCTCTTCTTTATTCCTCGCTTCTTCTGTTTCTACTTTCTCTAGGATATTCAGAACTTTTATCTCTTATATCTATACCCTAGTTGCTACTTATTTTGTATAGAGCTTTCTATTCCTATATCTTATGTTCCTACTAGCGCTTCTATATCTAAATCTGTTATTGTCTCCGGTTCTTCCCCTATTCTTACTAGTTGGCTATATGCCCTTTATAGGTCGGCTGTAAATATTATATTTGCCGCGTTAAATCTAATTCTTAATTGTCCTGGTCTTGAGCTTGCTGTAGCTGTCCATAGGGGTCTTCCTATAGGGCGTTCTCTCCCTTGTGTCCCCTGTAACCCTTGTGTCCCTATTTAGTCTAGTAATATCGCGCGGCGCCGCTTCTAGCCCGTTAAGGCTTGGGATGGCTGGCCTAGCCCCCTAGTGCTAAAGGTAGGAAACGCTAGGAAGGCACCTATGTCCCCCTAGCTTATCGCCTATTGTTTCTATTTATATAACCTAGCGTGCAGTTATTCCTGTAGCTATTAAGCCCTTGCCTTCTATCTCCTATATTTAATACAGTCTTCTCTCTACTATGCCTTATATGTGCTTTGGTGGCAGTTTGCGCATTTTATTTAGTCTTAATTTAAGCAGTGTCTTATATTGTGGGGGCCTACACAGTGGCCGCAGCACACCTATACTGCGTATGTGGATTGGGTGTGTCCCTATTATATATAGCGGTAGCATCGTTCTAGGCGTAGTCTATAGTTGTAGAGCCTTGCGTTATATATAAGGCCATTTATAATTATTTCTTTTTAGATAAGGAGTTTTTGCATTCCTGGTGTATATATACTAATAATAAGGGAGCTATGTGTTCGACTAGCGTCTCCCTAGCGAGTCTTTGGCGACCCTTATGTCCTCTTGTTGTTCTTATTATTTGCTTAGTTTACATTTTCCTATTAAAGCCATTGGATTTGGGTAATCTTAAGACCTAGTATAAGGCGTTCTGTTTACTTTACTATCTCTTATATGGTTGCTGTGTTGTCCGCCTAGCGTCCCCTTTCTACCCTAAGGCTTATAGGAACCGCTAGGACTTTAACTAGGTAATCTTCGCGAAGCACTTTTATGCCAATACGTTCTCCTAGCCTGTCCCCTGCTCTTACGGCTTGTTCCTTTGCCTGTTAGTCCTTTAGGGTAACTCTAATGTCTCCGCTCCTAAGGTGTTGGACCGCAACTGCGTCGTAGACCTCTTTGCGAATTTTTATAAGGACTTCCGTTTCTAATTGTCCCCTAAGCCCCTCTGCTTTTTCTGTGTTTAGTTATATTGTGATTATATACCTAGTTGTTGTCTTAAGGGGGGTGGGTTCCCTATGCTGTAGAAGCGCAGCTACGGCGGCCTAGGTGCGGTTCGCTGGTAAAGGGGGGTTTTGTTTATTTTTAATTTTGCTTAGCTGTTAGAGGCAGGTAGTTATATATTAGCTAGTAATATAGTAGAGTTTAACATACCTGCTTATTTAGGCCTCTACCCCAGTTTTCTAGTACTTTGGTCCCAATCTATAAGCAGTTGGCTGCTACTACTAATTGCGGGGAGTTTTACCAGTTCTTTTGGATATCTTATAATAGTATTACCCAAGTGCCAGTCTACCCCCTAGCAGTCTGTATAAGAGTTTCCTCCTAGAGTTGGTACGCTTTTGTACGGCTTAGGAGCCTTCTATAGCCTTTAGTTTTACGCCTTTCTTTATTGTTTCCGCCGGTATAGGCATAAGCTGCTATTTCTAGGGGTTGTAACTCCTATCTTCGCGCCTACTAACGTAATCCTATAGGGGCGTCGTAGCTGTATCCTATAATATAGTTGGGTTAAGTAGTTATATATTAGCTAGTAATATAGTAGAGTTTAATATACCTGCTTATTTAGGCCTCTACCCTAGTTTTCTAGTACTTTAGTCCCAATCTATAAGCAGTTAGCTGCTACTACTAATTGTGGGGAGTTTTACCAGTTCTTTTGGATATCTTATAATGGTATTACCCGAGTGCCAGTCTACCCCCTAGTAGTCTATATAAGAGTTTCCTCCTAAAGTTGGTACGCTTTTGTACGGCTTAGGAGCCTTTTATAGCCTCTAGTTTTATGCCTTTATTTATTGTTTCCGCTGGCGTAGGCATAAGCTGCCATTTCTAGGGGTCGCAACTCCTATCTTTACGCCTACTGACGTAATCCTATGGGGGCGTCATAGCTGCATCCTATAATATAGTTAGGTATACCTTCTACGGATAAGGCTAAGCCACTGCCTCTCCCGCCTAAGTAACTCCTGTTTGCTCCTTAAGTATATCTTACCGGCGAGCCGCCCTAGAGGCGAATAGTTCCGTCTGTTAATATACTAATACGCGCATCCGTTCTCTTAAGCTATATGGTAGTCTCTCTGGCTAGGGCATAATCCTGCCTGCCTACTAGGTACACCAAAGGTTAGAGCCTAGTTAAGGGGTAAGGTCCTTAGAGCCAGTAGTGGCTACTATATACTACGCCCCGCGGGAAGCTAGTAGTAATATAGGGGCGTAATACCCTATATACTACTAGTTCCCATTTCGTGTTGCCTATAAGAGTCTCCTTATAATAGGCCGACCGTGTCTTGCAGGAGAGGGGCTGTAAAGACACTAGGTTCCGCACTAGATGACCTACTCCCCCCTCTCCTACTAACTAAGCTTGTGTCCCCAAATTTTATAAGCTGGCCTATATCTCTAACTGTCAAGACCTTGTCTAACTGGCCTGTGTTTCCCCTATAGCCTCCCCTATATATATGTATTAGGTTGCGTATACTACGCCTATTAAGACCTTCCTGTGAGTTGCCTTATATATATGCGTATTAGGTTGCGTGTACTATGCCTATTAAGACCCTTCTGTGAGTTACCTATAAGTCGACTATAGGTTAACTGTAAGTTGACTAAGTTGTACGCTATAGGGCCGTTAAAGCTGGCCTATGTTTCCGCTGCCTAGAGCTTTACCCGTATTTTTACCTTGTTAAGCCATCTAGTCGCCATTACGTTGCCAATGTGTTGCTATTGCGTCGCTATTATCTAGGTCGCGTATACTATGCCTATTAAGACCCTCTTCTAAGTTACCTAGGTGTACTAGATACCAGATAGGCCCTTATAAAGGGGCCTTAATAAGTTCTCTGGGCAGGGCCTTAATAAGTTCTTTACGGTGGCCTTAGGGCCTTAATAAGTTTTGTATAAAGTATCTATAACACGTTAACCTTAACAAGTTCTTATAAAAAGAGGTTCCCTATGCCCTTGCTATATCCTCTTAGTCTTAGAGCTAGTGCAAGCCTAAGGGTGTCCTGTTGTACGCCTAGGGCGCGTCCACGTTAACTAGCTAAATAAGGCCAGTTTTGGGCCTAGCTGCGAGCTAGGTAGTTATATATTAGGCGGTTTTTATATCCTAGTTTCCCTTAATGGCCCCCCTAGATGGTATGGCAGGAGCCCTAAGTAGGGGCAGTAGGACTCCTGGTATTGTTAAGGGTAATATACGCGTTACAGGCTTAACACCACAGAGTCGCAACACCAGCGCGCGCAGCGCGCTGCGACGGCTCTCCTCCATCGCCTCTGCACTTAGCTATTATAAGGAATGATTTCCCGATAATGTTTCCACCCGCGGCGACGTAGACGCGTACAGTAGGGCTTCGCGGGCTAGGTTATTAATTAAATACTACTTTATTACTTTAGCTTATCTATTAATTGTTAGTAGAGGGGGCTATAGTCTGATGAGTTATTGGCTTTTAATTAAATCTTATAATTGTATATCTGGTAAGGAGGTAACTTGTCTAAAGCCGATTTTAAGAATACATCCTTATATTCCGCATAAATAGTAGGGAAGAGGTATTTAAATAGCTCCTTATTAGTTTCCTTAGCTGGCTTCTCTTCCCTCTTATTAATAATCTAGTTAATTTCGTATAAGATAGTTATAAAGACCTTATTATCCCTCCTATATATATTAAAGTGAAATACTATAGCGCTAATTGCAGCGATATCTACTATAGGGAGGTCGCGTGGCGGTAGGGGGTATAGGACTTTGGGGGCTTTTAGGGTATAGACGTAGTTATTACTTCTTTCAGCTCTTATTGCATTTTCCAGAGGTTATCCCTTATATCTTATTAGTATGTTCTCTTCCATATTGGTTAGATCTGCGCGATTTAGATATTATCTACGTCGCTATCTATCCTACTTCCGTAAGTAGAGTCCTCGTTAACCGTAGTGCTTTAGGGAAGTATCTTTGTCGGTATAAACGAGTTCCTTCCGGCCTTATAGCGGGCATCTTCGTAAGCGAAGGCCAGGTTATAGTCCCTTACATTTTACTAGTAGGTATGGTTAGCCTTTATAGCTAGCGTTTTGCGGGTAGTTTAGATTTCTCTAACAAAGGAGGGTAATTTCGGTCTATCCTTTAGCCAAATAAGCTGTCTTTATTATACGTTTAACCAGATATTTAAATAGGACATCTATTTTTGGCTAAGAATTATATTATAAGACCCTAGGTCTAGAATATAAAATAGGATACTATATTAGCGTTGTCTATTAAGAGCGATATATAAATTTAGGACGTAGGTAACTGGCTTACCGGCTTAGCTATTATAGCCTTTTACTTAAATAGACTTCTTTAGTTAGGTGGCTTTTATATTCAGAAACTTTATAATATTAATTATATAGGCGGTATTTATAAAGGCAAAGCTATTTACTCTAGTGTTAATAAGGGCAGTTATATTAACTCTATATCTATTTTAAGATACTATATATGGAACTATAAAGTGTTTTTTACCTATTAGCTAACTTAGATTAATCTCTTTAGGATTAATAGGATACCCTAGGGGGGAGTCTTTCCCTAGGGTTCTTCTTTTTCTAACTTGTTAGACATTTCTTCTTTCTCTATCTCCTTAATATTATCTATATCCTTTGGCTTTAGGCAAGACAAGGCAAAGTGATTATCTTTTCCACGGTTATAGCACGTAACCATAGTAGAGTTAATTGGGGTATTGCGGCGAGTGCTAGTTAAGGGCGTAATACGCGGTAGGTTAGGCAAGGCTTATGGATGCGTAGTTATAACCGCTTTTAGTATAGGGGCCATAGTGACTTGTCTACCTACTCCAGCTCCTATAGGTGTAGTTAACGAGTTCTAGAATTGCTTCTACCGATTAAAGTAGGTATTAATTCGCCTTAGTTCTAAATCCAATAATAGGCAATAAACTGCGACTCTCCTATAGGTTGGTAGGTCGTCTAAGGTTATAGTAATCTTCTCTTATAGTCTGATTGTCAGCTATTATATAGGTCTAAATCGTAGTTTTTAAGGGGAACCTAGCCTTCTCCTATAAAGTATAAGAATTAAGTCTAAAACTTAAAAAAGGATTAGTATAGTTTTATTATTAGGCGGTTATACTTATATTTAGTATCCTGTACTTTATTTAGATTTACATAAATAGTAGCTAGGTGCTATAGCGTCTTATTAACGGATATAAATTAGATAGAGACTTCGTCTACAAACTTAGCTTAAAGGTGCCATTAGGTATCTCCTATAGTTTGGCTAAAGAGGTAGAACATTTTGGCTTCTTTAGAGGGAAAATGGTTGTGGTTAATTTAGAGTTTTCCTTGTACTTAGATCCTCTAGTTCTTAAAGGTAGGGTCTATCCTATTGGATAGTAGTTAAGGGTTAGAAAGCTTGGCGGATTTTAACTATTTTATTATTATATCTATACTCCCTAATATATTATATTTAGTAGAGTAGATAGGTTAACTAGGGCTTTAGGAAGGGGAAACTAAGCCACTCTATAAGCCCTTAAGGCTTTTTAAGATCCGCTCTAAGGTGTCTTATATATTTTAGGCCTTAGATAATTGGCAGCTTAGTTGGCTGTTAAGGGCGCGAATCTACTTGCGTACGTCTATAGCGTTATTATTATTATCAATTTCTAATCCTAACTAGATCTTAGGTTCTTTTTACATAAAGGTAGCTCTCTTAAATAAGCTTACTTTAGGTGCTATTGTTGGCTTTCTAAGGTTTATCAGAATTGTATAATTTGGTTTTAATTTCTAAGGTTCTTTTAGGAGTATAGGTTAAGTATAGTCTGGCCTACAAGTGGGATATTGTTAAGGCCTTCTCAGGTAGTGTGGGGTTATTTAGGTGTCTAAGTATAACGCGTTAATGCGTTATTGTAGACGAGGTTTCTTTTAGAGGATATTATTAAGCCCTTCCTAAGCAGTATAGGGAGAGCTTAGTATAGAAGCTTCGGCTACCGCGTATACGTAGCCACCATATACACGGTCCTTTTCCACCAAAAAATTCTAAAATATACCTTTTTATAATACTTATAACTTAATAGCCTTTTAATAGAATTATATAAAAATTTAAATACAATCCCTTAAATACTCAAACTATAATTTTATAATAAAAATATGTAAAAAAAATTACTATTAATAAACTTATTATATAATAATTATTCATTGCTTAACGTCCGATTTGGATCCCTATTAGGCCCACGCGGACTACTCCTTATTTACATATAGGGAGAAAACTCTATTTGAGAAAATAAGAAAACCCCGTGATCCATCTCCCCACCTTTTAGGACTCGCATGCGGGGCGCCTATAAGTCACCTATAGTGCTCTACTACCTTACTTTATGACCTCCTTGGGAACCACTGCTGCCGTAACAAGCCTACGGATGCGCTAGTATCGCAAACTTAACTCTACTACTATAGAGTCATCGAGGGGCGCCTAGTACTTGCCCCTTTGCCTTCTATTACCATTTCCTTTGCAACCCGGAACTGGTTTAGTATATTTTAGCTAATAAGCCACTAGGTAACCGCCTTAAGACCTTTTTATATTAAGAGTAGTGTATTATAGTTCTCTATGCCAGCTACTAAGAGCATTGCTTCTTGGTTGGTGCATAGGGGGCATAGCAGTATTACGTATTTTAGTGTCTGTCTTAGCCAGCTATATTTACATCTTAGGCTACCTACTGGGACACCTACCTAGTAGAGCCAATCTTTTAGTCCTATTATTCCTGTTCTTAAGAGTGTTGCTATTATATTTTCCACCTTTGTTAGGCCTTCTTAGAGCCCTTAGGTGTTTACCCCCTATAGCATTAACTATGCTATAGCTTAGGTTCCTCTTGCCTAGGATAGCCTCTGTACCTTTAACTCCTATACACCTCTCCAGTGTTGGTCCAACCAGTGTTGTGTTACGGTAGATAGTTTTCTAGTACTCTTTTATGCTCTACTTTAGCTCCTTTCTCTCTCTTACTATTGTCTTTACTAATCTCTTACGCGTCTCCCTTCCTCTTTTATATAGGCCTGGGCCCTAATACGGCACCATTTTTCTTTTACTTTCTTTACCTATTTCTCTAATATATCTTCCCTACTTTGGGGTTGTTGGTTTGTTCTCCTATGGGGCACCCTAGGGTCACTCTATAGTTTATTTAGGTATGTCTTAATATACTTTATAATATTAGAGTTGCGCTCCCTTTGCACCGTTTATATTGTAGCGGCTTCAATATATAATTATAGGGGGGGGATATTAGCTTCCTTCTTAAGCAGTGCTATAGCCGTTCGCTTATACCCACCTATTATGCTCTAGAGATAAGCTATTTAGACCTTTTAGAGTGGTTTAAGGAGTGATTTAAGGGGCCTTTTTTAGATTCTCCTATAGCCCAAATACTAAATCCATACGTTATAGTTAGCCGGACAACTGCTATATATAGTAGGTATAACCTCTAGAAGTATGGACCCTATATAAAATTAACAATCCTGAATATTGCGATATACTATACTTGGCCCTTATAGGCCGCTTATAACGTATGTGCGCTCTACTAGAGCTTGCTGTCTACCCATACTCCTAATACCCTTAGGCCTTAAACTGGTTAACCCCTAAAGCCTTAAATGTAAATTACATGCTAGAGATCTACAGATTGGTTGCGTTTTCTTATAAAGTGGATTAGCTGGTATTTCTCTGGTAAGAATTAGACTCCGTATTATCTTGCCCATTCTATATAGGTGTTATAGGCTTTCTCTAGTGTTCTGCAATTCTCTGCGGCTGTTAGGCCGTATGTAATTAGGTTTATATTATTAATAAAGCCTATCCCCTAGGTTGCCCCTTCCTTAAAGGAGTTAAGTAGGTTGCTTACAAAGAAAAGGAAGAGTATAGGCGAGAGAGGTAATCCTTGTGGTATTCCTATTATAACTGTAATAGGGGGGCTCTGGTATCCACTAAAGACTAGTAATATTTCTTTCTGGCCTATAAACCCTTAAATAAACTGTATAATCTATTCTGGAAAGCCCTTTGCCCTAAGGATATATAGGAGGCGCTTATAGGGTACATTATTATAGGCACCACTAATATCTAAGCTAAGCATTAATACTATGAAGTCCCTTCGCATCACCCATACAGACTTAATGGTGGTAGTAAGTAGCGTAAGTACTAATAGTATTAAGCGGTTCTTTCTTGCCCCCATTTAACTTTATGGTAATAGGGCGTGTTCCTCAGCTGTGTCTACTATATAGTCCGCTATTACCCTTTCTAAGACTTTACTAAGGGTGTTTTCTAAGGCAATAGGGCGGTAGCTTCCTGGGATTAAGTAATTTACTTTACCTTCTTTTTATAGGACAACCGTCGTTATAGATCTTCTAAGTTGTGGGTAGTAGCCTATAGCAAAGCATGCTTTGGCTATATCTGCAAGCTAAGGTGCTATAAATAGTCCACAGGTTTTTAAGGCCTTATTTAAAATTCCATCTGGTCCTAGTGCTGTATTATTTAAAAGGCGGCTAATAGTTCTAGCTATTTCCTCTATTATTATATCGCTGTCGACCCGTAGGCGAGTCACTAGTGTTTTACCTATAATGTTACTAAGGTCTGCTAGAGCTGGTTAAGGGAAGAACCTTTCTATAAAGATTTTTACCTTATTATTATTATTATTAGTGGCCTATGTTTCCCCTACTCTTTATAGGGGTAGTAGGTGTAGGTCTTCTACTAGGCGCCCTGCCTTTTTCTTTAACTATTTTGCCATGGCCCAAAGGCCCTTATTATAGGGGAGGCTTAGGTTAGAAGTATACTTATTTATAAACCATCTCCAGTTATTTCTTACTTCTTTTTTTAGGGTATTCTTTAACTGGTTTCTTGTGTCTTTGTATTATCTCTTATCTTTAGGGTTATAGCTGCTTGTGTATTTCCTTCTTGCTTGTTGTTAGCTAGCAATAAGAACCGCGTATTATACGGACCACGCGTATCGCGTATAGGGGCCCGGTTTTAAGACCGGGCAGTACTCTTTTAGCCTATTTTTAATTGCTACCTGGATCCTTTCTAGTCTTTAGTTAATTTCCTTAGGGGTAGCTAATAAGCCTCACTTATTTAGGACTAGGTGGATTTCTTTTAGGTCTTAAAGTTGTTGTTTAACTATACTAAGGAAACTATCTGTCTTAAGCTTCCTTATTGCGTATCTTTTACTATTTGGTTGCGCCTTAATATCTAGATCTAGTTATATCTAAATAGGGATATAGTCTAAAGCAAGTGCTCATTTTTCTTTAGGGTTGCACCTTTTAAGTCTTTAGTATAGGCCTTCGTCTATAAATATAAGGTTAATTGTACTTCTGGCAGTGCCTCGTTGCCATATAATTGCTCCTAGGGGGGTAGCCAGCTTAAGGCCCCAGATGTCTATGGCTCTTAGTAGGCACTTTACCTATTGGTTAGCAGCAACATAAATACCTCCCTACTATAGGTGGTAGAGGTTTATATCTCCTAATAGAATAGACTCTGTGCCTTTGGTTTCCAGTAAGCTTATTACTAATATAATATTCTCTGTTTGTAGGACGCCTTTAACCCTAGGGTTATATACATTAATAATTTATACCGGTCCCCTATATATCTAGATTGTTATAACTGCAATATCTAGGTTAATTGCCTGCTATAACTATAAGGATAGGCTGATAGCCTTGCTAATTATAAAGCACACTTATATGGCTGCTTTTGGTTCGTACAGGAGCTAGAATCCTTAGGGGCAGTATATTAATTATATATAGGTATTATAATACGGCTCTTATATAGTAAGGATATAGTGTTTCTCTAGGTCTAGACTGTCTAGTAGGGGCCTTACAAGACGGTGGTTTGTATTGCCGCAGTTATACTATATAATGGATAGGTGGTGGACCCCTAGTAAGGGTCCTTTATCTCTCCTTTATTCCTCACTTCTTCTATTTTTACTTTCTCTGGGATATTTAGAGCTTCTGTCTCTTGTGTCTACACCCTAGTTGCTACTTATTTTGTGTAGAGCTTTCTATTCCCGTATCTTATGTTTCTACTAGCGCTTCTATATCTAAATCTGTTATTGTCTCCAGTTCTTCCCCTAATCTTACTGGTTGGCTATATGCCCTTTATAGGTCGGCTGTAAATATTATATTTACTATATTAAGTCTAATTCTTAATTGTCCTGGTCTTAAGCTTGCTGTGGATATCTATAGGGGTCTTCCTACGGGGTATCCTCTCCCTTATATACCCTATAACCCTTGTGTCCCCTGTAACCCTTATATCCCTATTCGGTCTGGTAATATCGCGCGGCGCCACTTCTGGCCTATTAAGGCTTAGGATAGCTGGCCTAGCCCCCCATTACTAAAGGTAGGAAACGCTAGGAAGGCACCTATGTCCCCCTAGCTTATCGCCTGTTGTTTCCATTTGTATAACCTAGCGTGCAGTTATTCCCACAGCTGTTAAGCCCTTGCCTTCCGTCTCCTATATTTAATGCAGTCTTCTCTCTCCTACGCCTTGTGTGTGCTTTGGTGGTAGTTTGCGCATTTTATTTAGTCTTGGTTTAAGCAGTGTCTTATATTATAGGGGCCTGCACAGTGGCCGCAGCACACCTATGCTGCGTATGTGGTTTGGGTATGTCCCTATTATATATAGCAATAGCATCGTTCTAGGTATAGTCTGTGGTTATAGAGTCTTGTGTTATATATAAGGCCATTTATAATTATTCCTTTTTGGATAAGGAGTTTTTGCATTCCTAGTATATATATACTGACGATGAGGGAGCTATGCGTTTGTCTAGCGTCTCCCTAGCAAGTCTCTGGCGACCCTTATGTCCTCTCATTATTCTCGTTATATGCTTAGTTTGCATTTTCCTATTAAAGCCATTGGATTCGGGTAATCTCAAATCCTAAAATAAGGTATTCCGTTTATCTTACTATCTCCTATATAATTGCTGTATTATCTGCCTAGCGTCCCTTTTCTACCCTAAGGCTTATGGGGACCGCTAGGACTTTAACTAGGTAATCCTTATAGAGTACTTTTATGCTAATACATTTACCTAGCCTGTCCCCTGTCCTTATGGCTCGTTCCTTTGCCTATTGGTCCTTTAGGGTAACTCTAATATCTCTACTCCTAAGGTGTTGGACTGTAATAGCGTTATAGACCTCTTTATGAATCTCTATAAGGACTTCTATTTTTGATTATCCCTTAAGCCCCTCTGCTTTTTCTGTATTTGGTTATATTATAATTATATACCCGGTTGTTGTCTTATGGGGGGGTAGGTTCCCTGTACTATAGAAGCACAGCTACGGCGGCCCAGGTGCAGTTCGCCGGTAAAGGGGGGTTTTATTTGTTTTTAATTTTGCTTAGCCGTTAGAGGATTTAATTAAGGGTTTGCTAGAGGGGCGCCTAAGGTTCACTAAACTAGCGGAGCCATTCTACTAGCTACGTTAGTTTGTTATAGCTAACGGTTACTCCCCTATAATTCTAGATACTAGACGCGTCTAATAGGCTTTATATTTTGTTAGATGCTTTCTTAATAGAGGTATTTCCGCTTTATAGTATAGTATTCGCCTATCTTTATTATAGAGGGCCATTGCTGGGCGTGGTTCTGGCGGTTGCGCGCAAGTACGAACCACCGTCGTTCGATGTATACCTCCCCTGCGATGCATGCATCTCAGGGAGATTCTCTGGGTGATTTTCAGGGTTCTTTTGGTTGGTTTTGGTCTTTTTAGGCCAGGTGTAGCAAGAGCTCCTTTTCCCTATTAGGCTAGTTCTATTAGTGAAATATAAGAAGCTTAAACTTATTATATAGCTATGTTATACATTTTTATATAATTAATATATAAATAAGTTTTTTTAATATTTAATAACTTTCTTAACTATATTTTTAAATAAACTATATTAATATTTAATAAATTTTAAAAATTTATAATTAAAAAAGCTATAAAGCTGTAATATTATAATATTATATTTTAATATAACGGCTTGTATAAATGCCTCTAACCTAAAGCTTATAGATTACTATTTAATAAAGATACTCAGCTAAAGAGAAGGAAAAAAGGTTACTAGGACCGATATAAACAAATATAAAGAGCTAACCACTAAGGCGCTAGTAATAGACAAGCCAATTATAAGTTAGTAGAATATAGCAGCGCATAGCAGAATTTAGTAGGTAATACGCCCCAGCGCTATTATAGTAGTAGAACCTTGTAATATACATTATATTTCCTTAATCCCTTCGCTACGGCCTCTGGATAGCTAATATATCTAGTTAAAGGTCCGTCTACTCCGCCTTCTATAGGAAGCAGAGCAGCACGCCATTCCTACTATTTTTAGTATTATACTATATAATTGTAAGCGGTTTTTAGTGTCCTAGCATAAGATATCTATACTAGCCTCTAGGTTGGATAGGTTAGTGCCCTTTAGCGTCTACTCGCTCGCTTATAACGTAGTTTTAGTAACTATAGACCTCTCTTTAGAAATAGGCTTCTGCTTCCATCTCCGCATTAAGCTTTATACTTAGTAGAAGCTCTTAGGTTGCCAGGACTTAGATTAAGGCGTATATGTTACTATTTAGCGCTCTTTAGCACTATTTAGAGTATTAATAATAGGGTTCTCTACCCCTTTCCCTTTTTAGAGTAGTTAATAATCCGCAGCCGGCCGACCTTTTAAGGGCTCTCCTCTACCTATATAGAGCTCTTCCGCATAGCCGTCTCCTTTAACTTCCTTTTCTTATTATATTTATTATAGAAAGATAAAAAATAATAAAAAATCTAATTATTTAAAAAGGGTTTTAATTATAAATTTATGCTATTTTTAATAAAAGTTAAGTAATAATTAATTTATAATTAAATTTATTGTCGGTATACTCGCTTTATCAACGTGCACGAATATCACTTATAGTGGTACGTATGCGGTGTTAAAGTTGGTAGTTAATTGTTGTCTTGAAGTAAGGGGTTGCTCCAAGGTCAGATTAGCTAGTCTCGCTTTATAGTCTTATAACTACGTCATATAACTAACATTCCAACACTAGAGCAACTCTAAAAAGAAGGCTAATCTACACTCTAAAGCTAAGCCTACTTCTAGACTATTTGTAGCATATACGTAATAACTAGAGATCCAATTAATACACAATAGCTTCCACGCTCCTTTTATAGGTCCGTAATTATATAATCTATATTACGGCTTATACAAATGCCTCTAAACCAAAGCTTGTAGAATGCTATATTACGAAAACGCTAAGCTAAGGAGAAGAAGAAGAATTATTAGGGGTAGCAGGTTAATATATCGCGAGGGCCGCTAAGGTGCTAGTAATAAGCAAGCCAATAGTAATTTTCTATGCCGGGTATAGAAAATCCTAATTAGCTGGTTAAATTTAGGGTCCGCTCCGTTATAATTAGTTATATAACGCTAAGCTAAATCTAAGTTCGTTTATTTAACCCATCCTACAACTTATAGGTCGATTTGGTTTGTATTAATAAGCCATTAAAGAGCCGTGTAGGGTTTTCCCTTCATTATAGCGTTAGTAGGGTTAGCCTCTCTATTAATCCATTTCACCTCCATAATCTATCTCCGTTTATAGGCTTGCTGGAGGCACATTACGTTAATTATTAGGCGTTTTTCTTAGGTGGTTCCGAGTTGTACTAGACAGTTATATAAGAACTTAGAGTTAGTGCAAAGCACAAGTAAAAGGTTAATTTGTAGGATCTTATCTACTATAGACTTAATTGTAACGCCAATATTAAAGCTATGGGCCGTACTGTAGAGTTCAGAAGCTAGTACACTCTAAGTAACTCTTTTGCACTTAACTAAGCTCTAATAGACGATATTGGCCTTCTTTATAGCATTAGTTAGTACAATAACGTAGCTAATCTGCGAAGAGAGGTCCTTATTGTTAGCAAACAACGCGTCCGTAAATACCAGTAGCTATAGGGTTTTAATATTTAACTTAATAAACTTAAGGCCTCTATTGGCGTTCTCAATTTGCCAGTTTAGACGCTTATTTAACTATTTTATGTCTTCCTTATTAGGGTTAATCACTTAGGCGGTAAAGGATAAATTAAATAAGGCTTCTGGTTGGTAAACTAAAGCGATATATATACCTCTAGCACGTTAGGCAATGTACTAGTCCTTTAGGGTTAAGGTTCTTATAGCTCCTTTTAATCCTATACTTATAGCAAGTTTAGTGCTAATTATACTAAGGTTTATGCATTATTGTTCCTAAGTAAGCGTAATGCTCCCGTTAGTTAGTAGCTGAATAACTCCACCATTAAACTTAATAGGCGTATCAACGGTAAGCTGTTCCCGTTCCTTAGCCATAAACTTGGCCTTATACAGCTTATTTTACTCTATGTTTATAAAGGTCTTATTTACTAGGAATAGAGTATTATTAATTTATAGGCCTATAATGCCGAAGGGCTTATTGCTCTATAGGAGATAGGGGTCGTATATAGACTGGTCCATATGCAACTATTAGATATAATATAAGTGATATATCTTAAACTAGTAGTTACCGGCTTCTGGTACTCCGTAGAGTGGTTTTACAACCTTTAAAACTGAGGCCTCATTAATCCTAAGTTACTTAATCAGCTCGTGTGGAGGTTATACGTAGAACTCTTAATTTAGTGTAGTGGTTAATTATACGTAGGCCTATAAAATGTCTTAGAGGTAAAGTTATGCCTGTGGAAGCTTTATAGCGGCGATGCAGAGAATTAGTCGTTAGCTAACTTGTTAAATAGTTAGTAATTAGGTAAGAACCAGTTCCTTTTCTAAGTCGTTATAAGCTTGCACAACTAGTTAGGATTTCTTAAAGGCTTTATCAGTTCCCTTATTCTTAATCTCGTCAATAAATCGCGAATTAAAGAGTTATACGCCTTACAGTATATCCGTAAGTCTTATAATCTCAAAAACTCCCTTCTTAAGTAGACCAGTAAGCTCCTTCTATTAGGAGGCGCTGAATTGAGTACTAAATTAACTGTTATCCTATAGGTAGATGGTGGTGTCAGTTATAGCCATAAGTAGAGGGTATTTGCGAGGGCGTCCTCTGCCTTGTTTTGGGGGTTATTACTAAGCTTTAGCAGGTCTCTCTAAGATAGTCTTAGAAAGGACTAACCTAGATAAAGGTTTAGGTAGTAATTCTAGTCCAACAATTTACTCCTGCGATTTAGTTGCTTAAAGGTAGGGTTTTACAACCGTAGATCAAAAGGCTGTAGGTCCGCTAGATAACTTAACGGTATATATTTCACCCTTAATAGTAAGTAAGGTAAATAGCCTGTCCTAATAGCCGCTTTGGCCAGTGTTTCCTTCTCTCTAGACCAAAACAGGCGAATTTAGTAGGAGATCATGAATTATATTAGCATTAGGTCTATTTCGCATATTTAGCGCATTAGCGATCTGTTGTTTAGCTCGTAGCTTCTATATCTCTACTATAGCCTTTTTAATTGCGGCAGCGCGTTGTATAACCGTAAGGGATAGTGTATCGGATTCGACCATTTGGGGGTAGGCTCTAAAGACTAGAAGTATAGGAACTAGTCCTTTAGGGCCAGCTAAATCGTTAATTGCTTTAAACGCCATTTAGAGTCCCATCTCCTTATTAATCTTAGGGATTTCAGTTATAATAATCTAATAGGCTCGCTGTAATAGACTATAGTAGCGCTCTACCATTCCAATAGAGTTATGTGCTTCGACCAGTACTCCCTTTATACTAATTCCTATAATGGTGGCGTATTGCTTAAATTCTTTACTAATGAAGTTCTTTCCGGCGTTATAGGTAATTAGGTCTAGTAGCCCTAGATAGGTATTAATCTAGCACATCTATAGAACGTCCTATATGTGTTTAGCGCTAATGTCTTATAGCTATCTACCGGCTTGAAATTACATTCCTTTATCAACAATGTGTAGGAGGGGTGATCCGCTAATATACATAATGTTAATAATAATATTATAGTTAAAATTAACGTTGTCTTATAGGGTGAAGCGGAATCTGCCTAGTAATTTGCTAAACTTCTAATAGTAGTGGCAGAACTTGGTTAGTTGCTTAATAGCTATTCTATTAGTTTTATAGCCAGTATAGTAAAGTAGCTTTTATAATTTCTTAACTAAGGGGTGTCTAAATCAATAATATAGGCGCCGTAGCTCTATATCTGTTAAGTAGCAGGGGTTCGCGTTAAAGGATTCAGATAAATATAACTATAGTAATAAGCTCTATAAGAGAAATAGGTGGCCAAACCATCACACTACTAGCACTCTTTTAGTGCGAGTAATAACAACGTTTCTAAGGTTGTTATAGTAGATTTAGAGTCTGTCTATATCCGCTAAATAGAGCAAGAAGGGGGTATCCGTATAGATAATATAAAACTGTATCTTGCCTATAGGGGTAACAACATCCGCAGTTCTAATAGAGGTAGCAATTCTAATACTAAACTGCACGTTAACTTGTCCTTTAGTTAAGGTATTAAGTCTTATAGATTAGTCCGCGTTCTATAATGCCTGGAATTGTCCATAACCGGCCATAGACTTCTTTAACGCACTAGTATTGATTATAATTCCCATACATACTATAGAAGTATAGCGTAAAGCGGCGGTTATTGTGTTATAGTTAAACGGGTTAGTTTCCGTAGTAGGTTCTATAGAGGTTGCAGTAAGTAAGTAAGCGCAAGCCTTATTAGCTAGTTCTACGCTTATAGAGGTTGCTTTATCTATAGTAAAAGTCCCAAATAATATAAGGTAGTAGCCGTTAGGGTCTTCTAATTCTTCCTTGCTGTTATTGTTATTAGTGTTTTTGTTAGCGTCTGTGTCTAGTATAAGAGCTTTAAAGGTCTCATTGCACTCATTATTGTCGTCTCCTTTATAGTAGATAGTATATTGTCTGAAGCGTTCTTTAAAGTTACCGTTACGGCCCTTGTTATTATTAAAATGTCTTTTATACTCATTTCTAGAACGGTTCCGCTCCTCCTCTATATGTTTCCATAAGCGGCAGCTCTCCTTTTAGCAAATATAGTACTTGGCCTTTAGGGATCTAATGGTGTTTTATCTATAGGAGCGGGTTCGGTTACGGTTGTTACGGATATTACGACGGTATGTGTAATCCGTAAAGTAGGCTCCTTAAGACGGTCTTATTAAGGCCTAGGAAGGGTGTTCCTTCTCCTATATAGCTACAGAAGATTGCAACTTACTAATTAACTAGGAGAGGTCTTTAGAAGGATTGGAAATGGCAATATAGCATGCTGGTATTCCTTATCAAGCGGTAACTAGTTTATTTATAAGGAAGAGGTCTATACGAAACTCTAGGTGTAATCTATAGCGATATTTTAAGAGCTTATTAAGGAGTAGTTGGAAACTCTAATAGATTTGCTTATTAGGGTTCTTATTAATAATTCCTTAAAAGTTAGTGGCGTTCTATTTAGTAAGGTTTCTCTAATAGTACTCTAGTCCTTTAAAAAAGTAACGCATATAGTTGCATGCCTTAGTGAATAATCTGGTTAACAGGCTGCTATTATAGTAGTAATCCTAAGCAAGTCCCTTTAGCATGGTTGGGAATACAGTTATATAGCCTTTAGGAGGTAGACCAGCTCTCTTATAGATATTATAGAAGATAGTTAACTTAAAGTTAAAGCTATTACTTACTCTATCATACTTCTGGTCGTCTGTGTAGATCTTAGCAATAGTGGCTGCCTCCTTGCTATACATAGGCAGGTGCATAGCAGGGTCGGTATTAGTAGTGCTAGGGTGAAGATACTAGGCAGAAAGAGGGCCAGGTAGGGTAGGGGCAGTTACTAGAGGGAGGGTAAAGGCAGTTACCACAGGTAATAATTACTAATTCTGCGTCTATAGGAGTTGAGTAAGGAGAGTAAGTAGTTAATCTTAGATAAAGGGAGGTGCGGCTTGCTATTAGGTAGCGGTTGGTGCAGTTTACTAGGGTGTAGATACAATAGCTAGTTAGGGTATTATAGGGGTAAGTATTTACGTTTTAGGTATTGTGGCTATAGCTATAGGCTGGATTACAGGCGTTAGAGGTAGTAGAGGTAGTTAATAGTTTATAGGCGTCGGCACCATGTGGGTAGGTAGTGGGCTGCTAGGGGGGGTTATAGGAACTGAAGAGGCTATAACTAATAGGGGTATAGCTTAATTCGATTTTAGAGCTATTTATATTAAGTTAAATCGTTCTCGTAGTGCCACTATAATTATAGGGCTGACTTCCTTAAGAGCTCCTATAATTTCCTTATCTGTCCATTCGTGAGGTTCCTCTTCTGTAAGAGCATTATATAGAACCTTATAAAGTGGGTATCTGTTGCTATATATGGCGACATATACTCCTCTTTAGAGTAGGTAAGTACGGAGCTTTGCTTTAGTAATAGAGCATATCTTTCTAAAGTCCTTAATGGTAAAGCCTTTAAATTCTTCCTAGAATAGCAACCGTAATATATAATCCGTAAAGTTCTTATATATATACTTGTAGATTTTCGTTTCTATATATTCTTCTAGGTCTTTCTCTGAGGCAGTTGCTATATTAATCCCGTAACTATATCTGGCGATTTTCTTCTTCTAATTAATTTCCATATTGTCGTGTCTTTGTGTATGTTGTAGTTCAAGGTTGAGGTTAAGGTCGGGGTTAAGGTTAAGGTCAAGGGTTGTAGTTAAGGTTAAGGTTAAGGTTAAGATCGAGGTTTAAGGTAAGGGTGTAAAGGTAAGGGTGTATACATCCTCTACAGCCGTTGGGCCTGTAAAGTGTTCTTAGCAAGACTGCTATTCTCTCAGCAATCTGTTGTATTGGCTATAAGGCCAGTACAAATTCTCTTAAGCTTAAGGGAGGTTGTAATCTTCTCTAAATAAAGATATAATTCTCTAGGCGATTTAACGCGTTAGCAGTTAAGCTAATACGTGGTCTTAAGCTT
>Ga0307507_10000798_pt1 | contig 69658 bp, 32 predicted proteins | sample 7_EM_MG_FD_207223 | JGI IMG/M metagenome (GOLD analysis project Ga0307507, IMG submission 207223) | Populus trichocarpa ectomycorrhiza microbial communities from riparian zone in the Pacific Northwest, United States - 7_EM | ecosystem: Host-associated > Plants > Roots > Unclassified | place... | reverse complement strand
ACGAGGTAACTGTGACTGTGTATCATTGACAAACGATGTCGTGTGAGGATCTATGTACAGGAGACGAGGCAGGTATATATACGTGTTGCTCAGGGGTCAGGCCCGTGCTCATGCATACGCGTAGCCACAACAACGCGTCAGGTCAGTGCCGTGACACTAATGACTAAGTAGCTATAAACCTATTAACTATAGTAACACCTCTATTTTCCTTTATAAATTTCCTTTAACCCTACTTTGCTAATTATTCGCAGCGTAGTTCTGTAAAGCTGCTCTCTGTTTAAGCCTATAATCTACCTCTTTTTATATTTCTTGCGTTCTGCCTCTTATAGTTATCTAGTAATTCTATTCTTGCTATTAAGGTAAATATTAGCTTAGCTATTCCGCGTAGTATATGCCTAATTACTTATATCTTCTATAATAGTTGTGCTTTAATGCGCATGTGCTTTACGGCCTTTTATTTTAAAATAAATTTCTAAATTAGCCGCTGTTCCTCCTTAGACAGCTATCTATAATTAAAAACGCTTTGCAAAAGACAATATTTGCTTAATATTTTACGTCCATAGAACACCTCTCCTTTATAGCCACTAGTCCCGCCAACTTGTGTAGTTATACTTCTAGCTATATAGATTATGTCCGCTAAGGCCAGGGATAAGGCGCTTAGTAGGGAATAGGAGGCAATTGGAGCTTATAAATTTAAGATAATGGAGGACATGACTATAACATTTAAAGGCATATTATGCAATATTAAGGACGGCGAAGGGAAGCTAGTTAAAGCTTTAGGTATAGAAGATGGATAAGTAACAAGAGAGGTTCTTACTAGGTATCAATATTATATAATAAGGGCACAGATTAAGTTAGAGAAGAGGTAGTAATAAGTGGTAATCTAAAGCGATATATGCCATTTATTTGTGGATAAGAGTCAATCTCTAGCTTCTTTTATGGCATTTTTTTAAAACTTTAGAGTATTTAGGTCTCCTAAACCGAATAAATTAGAGATGTTCTATCTATCCTTATAGCCAATCCTGAGTACCAAGAGAGCGTCCTTATTGTCCTTTTTTGGCATGTATATAGATAGGCAATTTATAACCGCTAGTCCTCCACTCTCCTTTTCCTTTTTCTATAAATTGCTTGTCCTTATCCTGGTGCGAAATGGCTTGGGAAGGTTTTTAATTATATGGCGCCTTGTAAATAAGAAAGAATAGTACTAGCCCTATCCTGGCAATACTGGATATCCTATTAATATTAACCACAAGTAATATCTTATTAAGGGTTATAGACCTAGAATCTACTATGATTCTAACTAGGGACGCTTTAATAATGGTTTATCTGTAACTTAATAATATGCTAGCATAGTGGCGCTAAAAGGACTCTTAGGAGAGGTGTTTATCTTAGGTAAGCATTAAATATACTAAATTTTAGAGAAAGGTGTTTAACTTTTTTTTTTTGGTTAAACGAGAGGGCGCTTTCTTTACGCGATAAATCTCCCTCTAAGATAAATAAGTAGTTAGTTAATAAGCGTCTAAGACTAGTATACTGAGCATTTAATTTGCGTCTTGGGAAAGTAAAGCTTTAGAATACCTCTCTAGTAACTAAGCGTCTTTAATTATTATTAAGTGTTCCTCTAATAAGAATTATTAACAATTTGTTTAAAAAAAAAGGCTTTTTATACCCGTGGAAAGATTGACGTCTAAAAGAGGATGTTTTTGAAATAAAGTACTCCTTGCATCTAGATCCGTTTTATAAGGTTATAGACTAAAGGCTAGTAAATGCGTCTTAAACAAAGAAGAATGCGTGCTTTGCAATTAGCCTTGCTCTGTTAAGAATTAGTAATGAAGTTATTTAGGATAAAAGAGTTTCTCTACTGGTAGCGATAGTTACCTATAAGGATAAACGCTTATATAACAGCGAAATTAAAGTGCTAATTGAATTAACCGTATAGAATTGCTTAGCAGCCGAAGTCAGCTCCTATAGGTGCTTAGCAGCGTTCTACTATATTTAAATATCTGCCAAGACATTCTTAAATTTTATTTCACTTAGCTTCGTGATAGGTGCGGCTAAGATATATAATAGGAATACTTTAGGACTAAACGATCTAAAGACTTCTATAAAAATATTACGCGCTTATTACCTTCTACTGCGTGTTAATGTTGTTTTCCCGTCTAGGATTATATCGCTCTCTTTTAGTAAATTATAATATATCTTTAGAGGTTTTTGTAATAGAAGTGGTTTATAAGTATTATTTTTAAATACTACTCTTACTTGCTTAAGTTTTCCTATTAACTAACCGCGTAATAAGATAGCTTTCTTGGGTATTTTAGCTTGTTAAGATATAGCGCGTATAAAGTATAAAAATAGTAGAACTAAGTTAGGGTAGAAGTGGTTGGGGGTTAGGGGCAGGAATAAGAATGGGAATAAGATTAGGAATAAGAATAGGAATAAGAATAGAAGTGGGAATAGCAATAAAAATGGGAATAGGAATGGGAGTGGGAATGGTAATGAAAATGGGAATGGGAATGGGAGTGGGAATAATAATAAAAATGGGAATAGAAATGTGAATGGGAATGGGAATAGGAATGGAAATAGGAATGGTGAGGAGCTGCTATATATGTTTTATAAGTGAGGTTAGGATAAATGTGGTAAAGCCCTAATTATGCTTAGGCCTAGTGTATATGCTTATCACTTTAATTAAGACATCTACCTGGTACCTATGCATTAATTAGAGTAGTTATATCTCTTTTTACCTTAGTCTAGTAGTTGGAGCTGAGATCCTATATGTAAGCTATAGCGACATCTCTATAGCCTGGGCAGGAACGTCCCTAGTGGCTTTTCCTAAGTTAAGCTCTCTACTATGTTGGAATAATATTAATATATATAATCTGATATGTTCTAGTATTAATAAGGGAAGGCATTACGTGGCTAGAAGAGGGGTGTAGTAAAGGTTTATCTACCTAGGCAACTAAATTTTAAGTAGGCCTATAGAATTTATATAGCCTAGATAGGTAACAGGGCCCTAATTATATTCCTTTCCGCATTATTTCTAGTTTAAATAATATTAGATGGCTACAAGCCTCTACTATATATATAACTGCGTGTTTATTATATCTCCTTTTACGTCACTCTAGTGCCAGAACTAAAATACTAAATACGAGTCATAGCTCTGTTTCTGCAGTTATGGCAAGATTATATACCTTTACTTAGTTAAGTTCTGTGCTATATTAGAAGTGATATTAGCATAGTATCTCCTAGGATAAATAGGGAGAAGTATTTATATGGCATAAAGCGGGTTCTAGTAAGCATTTGCGGCACAGCAGTAGCTTAGGTCCTATTAAAGGGTATAAAAGAAGGCAGATCTTTTAAAGAAACAATACTATCTATACTTAGCTCCTTACTCTAACTTTATACTTTAGATTAGTATTACGTTACTAAAGCTTTATAGAGTAATAATGCTAGTTGTATTTAAGCCCGTTATGCCAGCGCCTTTACTACCTTATAATAGTATAAATACCCCCCCTAGTAGCCTAAGCCAAACGCATCTACATTATAAGCAGTCAGCGCAGCATATAATTGAAATGCTTATAGCTGTATTAAAGATAGTCTAAGCGACTTAACCTTCTCTACCTTCTCTACCTCCTCTACCTCCTTTACCTCCCCCTACGAGTTTAGGGATTAAAGAGATACCCAAAGTAAGAGGTTCTAAGGTTGAAGTTAAGGTGTTAAATAAGATGTATGCTTACGAAATCCCCAAAACACACTTAGAAATACGCTAATATAACATCTGCTATAGCTAGGATAAATAAAGCTGCTAGTATAAGACTATAGAGACTTCGCCGGATATATTAAGTAAGCGTAATATATATAATTAGTATATTTATATCCTTTAGAAGAAATTTGGTCTATCTCTTAGGTGCCTTTAAATATATTAACTTAGATACTGACTTTAAGCTAGAAAAGGATAAGAAAGATTGCAGTATATACCTAGGTATAAATTTAGGAGAAGTAAGAGACACCTTATAGGTGGTGCTAAACAGTGTATAAGCTATCTCCCTTTAGGAAGACAAGCCTATAGTAAGTAGACCTTTTTATAGATGTAGCTTATTCTAATTTAACTTCTAGATTCCTATAAACCTTATATTTAATTTCCTACCCTAGTTAAAAACATACTAGGAAAGTCTTTCTCCCAACTTAATTGGCGCTAAGTACCTTTAGGGGTTACTAAGATTCCTTAAAGACCATTTTATACCTATAACCAATAGTCTCCTGCCGCTTCTGGACTATGGCGAAATTAATTTTAATTTCCTTTGGGCCTTGTTTAAACCAAATACGCATATCCTAATAATTTGCGAAGGCTTAGATTAACTAAGATGCCTTATATATAATTTAGGCAACTTTAAAACCTTACTTTTTGGCGAAAAGAGCTTTGAACTTAACTGTTACTATTTCGGCTATAATAGGAAGGCGTTTAGCGAGGTAAAAACCACCCTCTCTATTCCGGAATTCCGTTTAACTATAAAAATTATGTCTTTTAAGGTATTTCCGCTAGAGCGTTATAAGAGACAAGCCGAGATAAAGTAGGATCTTATTAGTAATGGCTAGAAGTTTGTGTCTTTAAGAGGCATTAACCACCGTAAATATAAAGGGATTGCCTTTTTCTGGACTAAAGATGGCCCGTTAAGATTTTCTACAAGCGGTCGCATTATAGTGGACGCAATAGCATCTTATTGTCAGAATGCTAACTATAGCAAGCAGCTAATTACTATAGATGTATATAAAATCGGCGTGTATAATTAAGGGACCAATCTATAAGGCGATGTAAAGAATTAGGGTTTAGTTTTTAAGGAGATAGGAGACAATAAGTATCTAATCTATCCACTAATAGCCCTAGCCTTTAGTTTAGCGGATAAAAAATAGGGTTAGGCTTTCTATACTTTTTTCTAGAGCTAGCGAATTATATGTACTAACATAAGCACTAATAGGTAAATTTACCGTTGTTAATATTAAGGACATTAAATGGAATCCCTTAGCATTTAAGTTACTTGTAATTAAAGAGGACAAGAAAATGGTACTTTAAGGACTTATAAAGAGCTACTAGTTTAGGTCCAGGAAATTAAAGTTTAATAATATAATTAAAGGGAAGGGGAAAGGCCTGGTCTTTTTACTATAGTAAGTTTTCTAGTAAGGCATTGGCTGTTTTAAAGGCTAACCATTTTAGTGGCCCACCTAGGGTAGGAAAGATATTAATAGCTAAAGCGCTTGCCAAATCTCAGAGAAAACCCCTCTATGTGGTTTGTTCCCCTTTATAAGTGTATTTATATACCAATCTAACTATAAGAAGGCTTATATAGAAGACCTTAATATAGATCTAGCCCGTTTGGAACAAAACCTAGCTTTAATAGTTGAAAACGTTTACCGCTGGAGCGCTGTCCTTCTTATAGATAAGGCTAATGTTGGAACCACGGTAGGGGGGGTTTTGGTTTCAATCGATTTCTTCTTTTTTTTTTCTTCTACTTCTACAGGTGGAATTTGATGGATCTCCTGAGCTCGCTTAGCTCACGTGCAATGGTGTCCACTGTATTACGGAACCTTATTCCGACAGCTAATATCGTTCTTATATAAAGAACTTTAAATAATGTTTAATGTAACAGCCTAGTATCTGTCTTCCCATAATAGATAGAGTATTTCTAAGGCATTATATTTTTTACGATAAATAGAATTACCGTATTTGATGCAGCTATACAAAGCAGAATATATCTTGCACTTAAATATAACGAGCTAAAGAAACCGGCAAGAGAGTAGGTATAGAAGATCTTCCTAGAGCAAGCCGATACTACTCCTAATATCTCTAAAAAAGATATAGAGCGGCTTTTAGACCATAAATTAAACGGAAGACAGGTAAGGCAATATTTGAGAGAGTTTTGAGGCTGTACTAATATACTGTATTAGGTTAAGAATACTATATAAATTGGTTACGGCTTGGCTAAAAGTAAGGGGGAGAAACTTATATATAAGCATTTAGGCAAGGCTCTTACGTTAAATTAAAATTTTAAAAGTGACTTTAAAGGTGCTAGATTAGTTAAAGGTATAAACTCGTATATATAGATTTGCTTATATATATATAGTATTAAATGCCTTGTAGATCTTGTAACTGTGGCATTATTACTTATTGCTTTCTTAAAATTACTTACTTGCTCCTATGACAACAAGGCCTATATAGTAGGCTACAGCGTAGACAAATCGCTTATAGATTTAGGAGTTAGAGAATAAGATCCGTAGGGCATTAGCTCCCATAGGGGAGTAAAAGAGGTAAGTATTAATTCCCATAGGGAACTGAAAGCTATAAGGCAATAGAGGATATAGGTATTAGTTCTTATAGAGAACTAAAAGCTATAGGAGATTAGTTTCTGTAGAGAAGTGGAAAAAATCGCCTTTAGTTTCTATAGGGGAGTAAAAGCTATACGGGAGTAGGAGCTATAGGGTATAGTTCTTATAGGGCAGTAGAAGATATGGTTACTATATACTAGATAATAATTTTAGTTTAGGATATAAGAACGGGAGTTATAGGGGATTAGTTCCCATAGGGGAGTAGTAAATATAGCTAATAGCTCCTATAGGGGAGTAAAAGCTATACGGGAATATAAGCCGTAGGGAATTAGTTCCTATAGGGCGGCGGAACACGTGGGTATTGGCACCTATAGGGGATTTATTAGAGTAAGGGATTTATTAAAGCAGGGGATTTATTAGAGTAGGGGATTTGTTAGCGTAGGGGATTTATTAGCGTAGGGGATTTATTAAAGCAGGGGATTTATTAGAGTAGGGGATTTGTTAGCGTAGGGGATTTATTAGCGTAGGGGATTTATTAGCGTAGGGGATTTATTAGCGTAGGGGATTTATTAGAGTAGGGGACTAGATCCTATAGGGGATTTATTAAAGTAGGGGACTAGTTCCTATAGGGCGGCGAAACATATAGGCATTGGCTCCTATAGGGGATTTATTTAAGTAGGGGATTGGTTAGAGAAAGGGATTCATTCTCCTACGGCCTCTATTTAGGCGGTATAAGGCTGCTTCTAATAGGCTAGGAAGTGGATTGCGTATTTTATAGAAATATAAAGCCTATATAGGATAGCGAGGTGTAGGGACCTAATAATCTAGCGGAAGATTAGGTTATCCGCTTTCCCGGGTTTATTTAGCCCCAGTAACTCACCCTATGCTATTTTACATGCGTTTTAACCAAGGCTGCTACCTAGCCTTAGCCGCCCGAATCTCCGTAAAACTTTACTTATGCGGTGGAAGAGTGATAAAATATTACTCTATCTACTCTGCTAGTACCTTTAGATCTTTCCTTGCTTCCCAAAGCACCTCCTTTCCCTTTCGCCTCCTACTGCCTAGAAATACTACCTTCCGCAATCTATTAACCCAAGGGATTAGTAGCTAATAGTACAGTAAAAAGTAATTACCTATAGTCTTAAGAAAATCCCCTTTATTATCCACTTCTCCTTTCTTTATCTTAGCTAGCTCTTCCGTATCTATAGAATTCCACTTATTAAACCTATTAACAACGTTGCCTTTCTTATTAGGTCCATTATAGTAAATGCATATCCAGAATAGCACCTAAAAGAACGACTTAAAATTATACCAAGTTAAGTATATCTCGCCTAGGAGCACTCCAATTACTATAAACGCTCTTATACTAGTCTTGCCCCGCGCTCCTAAAGGCCCTTCCCGCTGCTCCTTAATCGCAAGATCGAAGTCGATTAAAAATACCGGCTAAGAAGGATTGTTATCTTCCTTATTTATTATAAGGTTGCCTATTAAAATATTACATTGGATAATGCCGGCCCGCATATATAAAGACTTATATCCTTTGATGCTACCCTTTAGTGTAGTAAGCATTGCAGCCTAAGAGCTTGCCTTATAAAGAGGCTTTCCGTAGTTCCTAGTAATAACATGTTAATATACTTAATTTAGGGTTATAGGGCGCCTTCTACCTTTAGGCGGAGAGCCTAAACATATACGCTTACTAGGCGGTAATAGGGCATTAGTATAGCTGGACAACCTCTTTCTACTAAAACTTTGGCTTTTATTTATACTTATTTTCACTTCAGCTGGTCTTAAAGGCATTATTAAGTCTTCTAGCTTGTAGTTTATCGCTCTTGTAATATCTAGCCCCTTATAGATATTATTATAAATATTATCTTCCTTACCGCCCATATAAATTGTCTCGTGGTGATAATACCTGGCTATGTTAACTACTCCTTTCTTTATTACCTTAAGTAGCAGTTCGCTTTCTTCCTCGCGCTAGGGGTACTGCTATAAGTCTTTAATAATAAGGGGTATCTTTGTTAGCGACTTAGTCAATCGAGGCACGAGTACGGCAAGAGGGACGCGCAAGCCTGTACAATTGGTAGTCTATAAACGAGGATCCAAAGCTAGAGAAAGGAAGGAGAAGAATAGCAGCGCCGCTTAATATTTTATGCGGTCCTCAAGTTACGTGACTCGCGTCTACCATAATCCACGTCTGCTAAGATCCACCGTTTTCCACTAGCGCTGTAATATTACCCCCCCCCTCTAAAAAAGCCTGCCCTTAGGCTTTGTATGTCCGTATTATGTCTATAGGGTGTTCTTATTTATGTGCTCAACAGGTAGCCTATCATCTTCACTATACTAGCACTCTATCTACTTGTCTAGATACTTTGGGGGTCCTAGCTCGTTAGGGTATTAGTTATAGAACTCTTTAAGCTTTTAGGGGCAACCTATAAAGTTTTAAGCGGGGTACTAGGTTGGGTCTAGATCATAACCTTTCTATTAGATATAGTATTTTAGCGTTCCTTGTACTAGTTTATAGGCTAGTATTTTATTAACTTCCTATTTGTTGTCGCCATTAACTTAAATTGGTAGGGGAGGCTTATTCTTTTTTTAGGTAGTGGGTTATTTGCAGCCTTCTATAGCTTATCCAGCGAAAAGATAGGGTAGACTTTAATTAAGTCTGGGAGCTTAATCTTATACAAGTTGCCTTCTTTATTAAGGATCTTATATAATCCTACTATTTTATAGTCTAGCTTGCGGCTAGGCCGTTCTGTTTTTTAGTTCTTTGTTATAACCTAGACCCTATTATCCACGGTAAAGTTAGGCTCGCGCCTATACTTATTTGCCTGCTGTTTTATTAATCTCTAAGCCTTTTTTAGATTTATATGGGCTACTATCCAGGCTTCTTTTAAGCATTTAGTATATTGCTGGGCTTCCTTATAAGATAGTCTTTCGCGTATGGTCTGTGGCCCCTCTGGTCTTTCCTAGTTAAAGCTTATACGGGGTAAGTATCCCATTTCTAGCTGAATAGGTGCAAATCCCGTAGAGTTATAGGGTAGGGTTGCCTGGGCATAGTCTATTAGGGGTAGCAGTTCGCCCTAGTTGTCCTAGAAGTAGTTAATAAAGGGCCGGAGCCTCTAGTCCAAGTATTAATTTATAATCTCTGTCTAACCGTCTATCTAGAGGTGGTATGCTATGGAAAGCTTTAGCTTAATGCTAAGGATTTAAGTAAACTTATTCTAGAAGGCCAATATAAACTGCGGCCTATAATTGGATACAATAGTATCTAGTAGTCTGTAGATTTAGTAGACATAATAGATATATAGTTAGGCTACCTCCTTGGCATCAATATCTTTATAATAGGGGATTAAGAACGGGTGCTTGCCAAAACGGTTAACTAAAATTATTACCATATTATATCTATTACGGTCTATAGGCAGCTCATAAAAGTCTATAGAGATATACTGCTAGGGGCGTTCTGGTATTAGGAGTGGCTTTAATAGTCCTAGGGTCTTGTCCTGTAGAATTATAAACCTACGGCAGTCGTTACAGTTCCGTATATAGCGGTCAATATTCGTAACCATTCCAGGCCAGTAGTATCGGTTACCAATAATTTTGCGGGTCTTATTCTTTCTGGGGTAGGCCGTAGAGACCTAGGTATAAGCTTCGGCAATAAGCCAGGTCCGTAAGTTCTATTCCTTGGCTACTACTAGCCATTTCTAGTGCTTAAGTAGTCTGTTTTTAAGGGACTATAGGCTGGCAACGTTCTTTGCCTTTTTATAGTACTCCTATAGAGAGGGGGCCGTATGGTTTACCTATAGCAGTTTATTAATAAGGTTAAGTTCCGTGGAGTTAACGGGATATATCTTAGCGTCTAAAGGGTCCGTATTTCGTTCTGCCTATATCTAGGGGTTGAGGTACTCTGGTCATAGTAGTATTTAGGTTTATAATAAGATCTTTATAGCCGCCTGGTTACCTAGGTCCTGTTTATACCTTATAAGAGTATCCACACGGTTCATAGTGCCTAGTCTATACATAATTAAGAAGTTAAACTAAGATAGGATATCCGCCTAGCGTGCTTGCTAGGCCGTAAGGGCCTTAGTTATTATAAAGTATTCTAGGGCCTTATAATCTAAAACTACCTTAATAGGCTTAGGGGTCCCCTCTAGCTATACACGCCAGTGCTAAAAGCTAGAGATAATGGCCAGCATTTCTTTATTATAGATATGGTAGTTTAGCTTGGCATCTATTATAGTCTTTAAATAGTATGCAATAGGGTGCTATTCTCCGTCTAGTTGCTTCTAGGAGAAAACTCCGGCTATTGCGCTGTCTAAGGCATTAGTTTCTAGCATTAAGGGCCATTTTAGGTTAAAGTAGGCAAGTAGGGGAGCCGATACTAGCCGTTTTTTAAGCTTATTAAAGGCCTGTATATATATGGCATTAAAGTGGAATGGCTGGTCCTTCCTAGTAAGGTGGTTAAGAGGCCAGGTAATCCTGCTGTAGTTCTTAATAAAGTGTTAGTAGAAGTTATAGAAACCTAAAAATAATTACACCCCCTTTATAGTCCATGGGGGTATCTACTAGTTAATTACAGCCGTTTTCTCTAGGTTAGCCTTAATTCCATCTATACTAATAATAAAACCTAGGTACTTTATACGCTTAACACTAAATTCTAATTTCCTAATATTGGCCTAGAGACCAGCCTCACGGAGCCGTTGTAGGACTTTATAGATATGCTCCTTGTATTCTAACTTATTCTTAAAGTAGATTATAATATTATCCAGGTAGGCCGTATAGAAGTTATTAAGGTAGTTAAAGAGTATATCATTTATATATCGTTGGTACGTAGCTGGTCCATTAGTTAGTCTAAAAGGAAGTACTTTATATTTATATGTTCCGTAACAGGTCCAAAATATAGTAAGATCTTCTAATCTAGGGTCTATCCTAATCTGGTAAAAGGCCTAACAGATATTAAGCTTAGTAAAGATTTTAGCTCTACTTATTTAGGTTAAAGTCTTATTAAGTAAGGGCAGTGGGTAGCGGTCCTTATAGGTTATATTATTTAGTTTATAGTAGTTGATATAGAAACAAAGTCCTCTATTTAGCTTTTTGGCAAAGAGAATAGGCGAGTTAAAGGGGCTTAACTGGGTTTAATAAAGCCCTTATTTAGGTTATCAATAAGGTACTACTTTATAGCCTATAATTTGGCAGTAGACTACTAATAAAGGGGGCTATAGCTAAGTATGTCTTCCTTATCTAGCTCAATCTTAATCTTGTAGTTGTACGGTCAGTAAGGTGGGAGTATATTAGACGCTGCCTTGGAGAACACGTCCTTAAATTTCTAGTATTAATAGGGTAGTTTCTGTTCTACTAGTTCCTTGTCCATAAGCTCACCTTCCTATTTACTAAGCTTATTTTTCTTTTCCTTAATTATTTAATTAATTTTATATAAGCTAGTAGTAAAGGTAACAGTATTAGGTTAAACCAAGTTCTAGTAGAATCCTACGGCGCCAATATAGCAGATATTAACTGGTAGGAGGTCTATAGGTTTCTTTACGGACTGTTATTAAGTCATATTTTGCGGTTTAGGGTTTATGATTTTTCTTAGCTCCTATTCCATTTTCCGTAAGTTATCCCTCTAGTCTATACGTTTAGTATAGCGTCTAATACTCCTTACTATTCTTTATAGCTGTATAGGGCCTAAGTTCCCTATGGGGAGCTTTACTAGCTTTTTACTAACTTTTTTAATCTCTAGTATAGGTGGCATAATATAGGTAGTCTAGGGGCGGCGTAGTATACGGACCTATTACGGATTAAGCTGTACATCTTTCTTAAAGGCCTAGTCTCTACGCATAGCATTGGCCTAATAAATAGTGTCTACCTATAGCCGTATAAGGTTTTCCATTATAATGCTAATTTCTTTTATAAAGGAAGGGGTTAGGGGTAGGGTTTTAGGCCAGATAAGCTATCTACTCTATATATTAAGCTATAAGCCTAAATAGGCTAGCCATTTTCTTCCTAAAATTATATTATAGCTTCCTAGGTCTATAATAAGCAAGGGGACGTTATACTGTCTTTATCTATTAATATAGAGGTAAATCTACAAGATTGTTGTAATAGGTGGCCCTATCTATCCATTATACCCATAAATAGGAATTAGTTTAGGCAGTTTTTTAAGGGGTGCATTTAGAAAATCAGCTAGCTTTATAGCATACTAAGTGTCTATTAAGGCGAAGGCATTTACTCTAGAGTTAGCTAAAATAGAGGTTAAAACTTAATATCTATTACGGAATAGAGTATAAGGGATAGTGCAGCTTTTTCCACTAACTAGCCGACCTAGATTAATATATAATATATCAATCCCTTTCAACCCTAGAGAGGAGTCTTTCTCTAGGGTTCCTCTTTTTCCGACTTTATGCTATCCTCCTGGATTAACAGAACCTCGCCCACTTTTATATTTATTGGGCAATCCTTTGCAATATGGCCCTTTTAGCCATAAGAGAAGCAAGCTCCCTAATCGCTAAGGGCCTATATATAGGGGTTACTGTATATAGGCCGAGCATTCGCTGGACCTACAATAGGACTAGCTGCATAACTAGCTGCTAAATTAGCGGCGGGCTGTACGGCCGGTGCTGTAGGGGTTGTAGATCTTACTAGGGCGCTGCGGCCCATTCTGGTAGTACTTATATTCTAGTTAGCAGAGCTTCTAGTCCTATACCGCTTAGTATATGCCTTAATTTAATGGAGGCCCTAGTTAATAGCTAAGCGTTAGTCTATAAGTTCCTTAAGCGTCTATATAGTAGTATAAACTGGCAGTACAGCGCGCTGTAGGTCTAAGGTAAGCTTATTAAAGAGGTCTGGCATTAGATCTTCCTGGGGGATTTAAGCCTATCTAGCTAAGTGTAGAAAGCAGGTCTAAAAGGCTAAGAAGGTCTCTGTCATTTTTATATTTAGGCTTTTATAATTAAGCTAGGCGTTCTATACTTTAAAGGGGTCCTTATAAATAGAAGATAGGTAGTTAATTATCTCTTTTTTGGAGAGGAAGGGGTCTGCTAAGTCTTAGGCGTATTATAGATGTAGGTGTGTCTATGCGTCACCGCTAGTGCGGCCAAAGACATATACCATTTTAGCTTGGGTATTGGGAAAGTGGTCCATATTAACTTTAAGCTTGTCCTGTAGTTAAAGCTTCCAGTTATTAAATATAGGGTTAGTTCTATCCGTGAGTAACAGGGGGTCTGCAACCTTTGCGGATCGCAATAATACTAATGCTGTACGTTAGGCTAGGGCGTTAAGGACCGTAGCAAGCCTCTAGGTGTCCGATAATTCATTACTAGGCGTAGGGGTGTCTCTAGTTTTAAGCAGCTCTTGGAGCCGTTCAATTTTAGTATTAGCTGCTGTGAGCTCTTCCTGGGGGGTTAAGACGGCGACTATTTTACTATTAGAGGTATTTGCGGGTCCTACAGCGGCTTTACCAGCTGCTGTATTTCTTAGCATAGTGGTAGGGGTACTAGGTAATTTCCAGTGTTTATTTATTTTCTAGGGTTCTAGTCCATACGTGTCCTATTCTTTAGGTTTCGCGTTCTATTTATGTTCTTTTGGTTCTAGTAATGTCCTTAAGGTCCTATTCTGTTTCCTTATTCTGTTTATGGTTTTATAGATATATTTAAGTTCCTTCTTAGGAAGAGAGAGTGGTGACAAGCTTTGGATAATGTTAGCGACTTAGTTAATTAAGGCACGAGCACGGCAAGAGGGACGCGCAAGCCTATATAATTGGTAGTCTATAAATGAGGATCCAAAGCTAGAGAAAGGAAGGAGAAGAATAGCAGCGCCGCTCGATATTTTATGCGGTCCTTGAGTCACGTGACTCGCGTCTACCATAATCCACATCTGCTAAGATCCACCGTTTTCCACCAGCGCCGTAACAATCTTAGAGGTATCCCCCTTATAGTATACCCCCTAGCAAGTAGTTACTTAACTAGCAATACAGCGTCCCCGCTTTATAAGTTTGCTAAGCATCAGATACTTGGTCTAATTATTGCGCATAACCTTAATATATCGCTTGCTGTCTAATATTAGAATAGTAGGGTTAAACCTAAGCTACTCCTTATTTATATAGAGAAATCCCAATATCGCTAAGGTAAATTATAGTCCGTCTTTATTAATATTAAATAGTAATAATGTAATGCCTCCTACCCAGTTATACTCCTATAGCTATATAATAGATCTATAGAGGGTAAAGCCTAGAACAAAGTAACAAGTGTCCTAAGTAGTAAAGACTTTTCTTATATATTTCCCTAAATCAAACTATGCCTGTAAGGGTATATTAGTATTTAGATTACTCTTTAGCTTTTCTAGTATAAGTATATACGACCAATAGCATTAAGAGCTTTCGCTAGCTATTGAATTATCCACAAAACTAATATCTAGCTTTTGCTTTGCTGTAGACCCTTGCAAGGGCTGCTTAGTATATACAATAAGTGTTTGTCGTGTTTTTAGGGCGGACCTATACTCCTCTATAAAACCCAAAAATGATTTAATTAGGTTATTAAACCATACCAGGACGTTATCTTACTTTACGCTTTTAGGCCAGTCACGCCAGCCGCCCTTAGCGTATAGTAGATTGTCCCCTTCCTTGCATTTCTTAAAAACGGCAGCGCTTGCCTCTTTAAGACCTTCCATTCCCCTAAAGAATGCTTTATATAAGCTAGGAATCCCTATATAAAGAGGGCCTAGCTCCTCCTTTAGAATATAATCCACGTATTCCCTGCGTTCGGACGAGTTGGTAAAGCTACTCGTATTGCGCAGATGCGGGATTTATACGTGGAGTAGTAGCGGTTAAGGAGAAGGTATAGACTCTGTTACAGTAGCATATACTTTCTCCCAGACGATCTCGTTAGGCTTGATACAAAGGATCGTATTTAGGAGAGGTAGGAACTGTTTAATATTAAAGCCATTGGAATTAACCGCTGAATTAAGTCTTAATAGATTACCAAAAAGGCTTTTATTGCCGCCGTTAGATGGCAATAAATAAGAAGCGGAAAGGCTCTATAGAGCGAGTATTAGATTAAGTAAAATATCCTTTAGTTCTGCGAGCGTTAAATAGAGCTTATACTAGGTAAATTGACGGTTACCTTTATTGCTTATCTAACGCGACGCATTTAAAGAGTTAGAGACACCTAGATCCTTACAAGTCGAGTTAAATAAATTATGAAAACCATTTAGTCCCTTTCTAATAGGTTTTATTTCAATTATCTTTAATTTAAAGAGATTTGCCATTGTGGGAGAACACGCTAAGAGCTACATCGGGAGGGTCGATATAATAGTCGAGTAAGTAGGCGGGGAGGGGAGGCTAAAGAGGCTAGCATATAAGGACGGTATAATAGCAAATAAATATAGGGAGGTTAAGAACATATCAGGCACGTCTTGCAATGAGGAAATAACTAGGGAGAAAAGTATAAGGAAGAAAGCAAGGTGCGAGCAAACGTAAGGATTAAAGATTGGGTGCATGTTTGGAGGGCGCTACGCCCGACTACCTAGCTTGCTATTTTTATAGAATTCCTTAATTAATCAATAGTGCCTATTTGGAAAATGTTTCCCGATCTCTCTCTATAATAGAAATTTCTTATTATGTAATTCTACGAGGAGATTCTCTTCCTTGACTATCTATACCGGCTCTTTGGCGCGAAAAATAACGTTATAATGGCGCTAATATGCACCCCGTGTTCTTCCTAGCAGGGCTTTTATAATATTATCTTATAATAAAACTGTAAGTAACACCTGGTGACCTAGCTCTATAAGGGTTTTATCTTTATTGGCTGTCTATATGCTAGTTTTAGGCTTTGGCTCCTATAAGGCTTTATTTATAATAATAATCTTTAAAAAATGTTAGTAAAGCTATTAGAAGTTATATCTAGGAAAAGAAACTAACTGGCAATATACGCCAAAACTCTATATCTAGGTTATAGTGTTGTGAGCGATTTTATATATTACTTAACCTGGCAAATGTAAGTAATATATAGCCTTAGTAGGATAAGGTATAAGATATATATGGTTAGGTATATCTCTGAAATTTAAGCTAGTGAATATGGCACCTATCTAGCAATATTTATAAATAGAAACCGCTCCTGCCTTAAATAGTATATAATGGCTTTATTTTCCTTTATCCATTTACTACTTGCTCCAGTATTAAGAAAAAGGCTGTGATATTTCTATTTATAACCTAATATTGGTCTATTAAACTTAGACGAAATGCTATCCCAACTATTACTATCCTTAAAGGTCGTGTTTAGTAACTTAAATTGTTGCTTAATTGACTAAGACTTATATACAGATACTAAGGGCTTGTTGTTTGTGTAAGGGCTGGTTAAGTTACACTTTATAAAGCGTTAGTAGAGCTTTACTAGGGAAAGGCTAACTATGTAAACTAATAGTCTGTATGGTTTTTAGAGAGCTAAGTTAATTAATATTGAGCGGGTAATTGATGCTGGTAGCTCTAGATTGACTATTGTTGGTAAGATCCTTGCTAGACGCTAGACTGGTCGCTCTCCTTAATTTATTAGAAATATTTGCAAAGTGAACTTTATTATCTAAATTGATAGGTTTTATTAATATTGAATATAATGGTAATGGATTACATTGCTAGAGCGATTAATCGAAGTGCATCTTGTATTAAAGCTGTAAAAGGTATAGTAGAAGCGTCGGCAGCAATTAGGAGGATATTTAGCGGAACGCATCTATTTAATAGAGCACTAGGCGGCTGATAAATGCAATAACGCCACTGGTATGGCTCCCTCTTAATATATAAGCGCTGCAATTTTAAGAATTTCAGGCGCATATACGTAAATTTCACACTATGGTGTAAGTAGATTTATTTAGAGACTGGAGGACCAATTTTAATTATATGCCGAAATCTTAACTTTAAGCTAGATATAAATGACTACTATTAAAGGTCCATAATATTAATAAGTTGACGTGGCTAACTAAATTTAACGGAATATAGTAAGTCTTATAATAAAGCAGGGCAATTATTATAGGCTTATAATAAAGAGTGAGATATAAAGCTAGAATAAGCCCCTTAGAACGTAAAGAGAATTGGTAAACTAACTGGAGGCAAATGTGGGGTTAGGGTACTTAGTGTAACGGCGCTGGTGCTCGTTACCTGGACGCGTACCTAGATAGGGCTTAGTCAGGGGTTCGTCTAAGGGCTTGGCTCCCCAACAAGTATATATCACGGCTCTCCCTCCTGTACATACCTCTTCTTCTTCTCCTTGTCTTAATCTACTCAATACATAGCCCCTTATTGTTGCTTGATCTGTCGGATCGCTTCTATGGGAACGCTAGCCGTGACACTTAGAGAGGCACTAATATAGTATTATTATGCAGAAGGCGGAAGCGGAGACTAGTAGCGTTAGCCGGTTTTGTATTACTAGCGGTTAATTAGGTTAATATAGTTAATACGGTTAATAGGGTTAATGGAGTTAATGGGGTTAATAGCCCTGCCGTAGTAGGCGGCACTTGCCTAGTGACACTAAACTTCTTATTTTAACGCCACTACGTATAATAAGTCTTACCGCTAGGTCTAAAGCTAGTAATATATAGGCTATTGCCGGATATTCTAAAACTTAATGGAAGCGGTTTCTGGTAAGTAGGGATATAAGCACAGCCTTAACTTTTAATAATAAAGATTGGTAGATACTTATATAGGAGAAAGCTAAATAACTTTGCTTATTATATCTAACACGCTCTACTTGGTTTAAGATTTCTGTAGATAAATAAAAGAAGCTTTTAGAGCGTTTAAATAACCTGCTAGTGGCTGAGAATATACCTAAGGTAGCTATTAAAGTCCTTAATTGGCGTATAGTATAAGCCGTTAGAAAAGCCTATTATTAGTTTTATTATATTACGGCTAGGACACTTATACTAATTTATGTTTAGCTTTATCAAATGTAGTATCTGGGAAGGAAGTAAGCGAATTGACTAATTAACCCTAGGTATTAACTGCGTTATATAACCCTATAAGAGATATGGGACGAGTAACCCATGTGTTATAGGCCCTATAAGGTGTAAGAGTGGGACTAATGGAGGGATATTACTTGGAAAAGTTGTTTTAGTTTTTTAAGTGGTTTATATATTGACACTAACAGCGCCCCCGCTTCTAAGTCTTCTTACTTAAGGAGGCTTATTTATACCGGACTTTATTAAAGAGATTGGGCTTCTAAAGGGTTAATAGGGAGGCAAGAAGCCAGATAGAAAACGTTTATATTAGTGTTAGTTTATGCCTAGTGTTAAGACCAATACTATAGAAACCGGTAAATCTACTTAGTAATCTTAACTATTAGGTATTTTTGTTCCCTAAGCTACTTCTTAAGCCTATTAATCCCTTAAAAATCTTATTTTCGTTAATAAGAAGCCCCTACGCCGCACTAATAACGCCTTTTATTATATAAGGCATCCCTTTAACACGTATGTAGGTTATAGTCTTTGACGCGTCAATTACTAATCCTTCTGGACCACGCTAGGATATATAAGCGGTTATCCTTAGTAAGGATAATACATACGCCTAGGATTGTTGGAAACCTACTATAAATATATCTATGCTGGCTTCTTACCTAATTTAGAGCTTTAGATAAAGTAGTCTCCTACTATATTGCCTATAGTCGTATTCTATCCTAAATCTAAATAAATTAATATTGCTATTCACCTAGTCCACCTTATCTTAATAGAGAAGCTAGACGCAGTGTCTACAACTATAGTTTAAAATTTGGGCGTAAAGATTATAGAGGAACCTTTTAATTAACTAATTATTTATTTATGCTCTACTCCTAAGTAAAGATAAGATACTAACTATTTTATAAAATAGACCCAAGAATACGCATGTGTATATCTAAGGTGTTTAAATAAAAGCAAATCTAGAAACGATTAGTTCCGTTATAATAATTTTCTACACTTCTAGATAGAAATATGGGTATACCCATAAAAAACGGCGACTAGTTAACGATGTCTGGACCTAAGCTATAATATGTAATGCTTTGAGCAGCATCTTTAAATATATAAGGGTATCGTTCCTTCTAAGGATATTAAGTTATCTTATATAGGCCGGAACGGCTAATTCCAATATTGGTATAGCTTCTGCACGCAACTGTAGAAATTAGAGACAGTGCGTAATAAGGCTTAGTAAGAGCGTACTAGGCATATTTTTGATTATTTTAATAAAGGATGTACTTCTAGCGATTGGTGGTGTTTGGAGTCAAAAGGATATAAGGGTGAAGTTAAATAGAATAACTCTTAGCTTCTATCTACCGTACTTCTACAGTCTTGGTTTTTGGATTATAGTGGCAAATATTATAGGGTTTGTAATTTTATGGAATGTAGTTTATATTAGATTCTAAGGTCTTATTACCTAAACTTTATAACTGTGATTTATCCTTTAACCCGTAAGCGCCTAACGAGTAAGTGGTCTGTGTACGAATACTAGTTTTAAAATAATGCATGCCTATATAGATTCCACCAATTAATTACCTACTATATTAAAAAATATAGTTCTTTAGGAAGGATAAGTGCTAGCTACCTTATATTGAGCGACTTAACTCTTAAAATTAAGCGTATATATTAAATTACTATAAAATTAAAAGCTTTATATTCCTTAGCACGAGTGTTAAATTTAAGCTCGATTGATTGGCTAGTTCTTATTAATAACCATTAGACGCGAATTGACCGGTTAAGGGATAAGTGTGGTTTTAATATAAAATGCTCTTAACTAATCGCTATAAACGCTATAAACGCCATAATAGATACTACTCTAGCCTAAGTACTAGTGTAAAGAAGTGGATACTTAAATGGCTTTAGGTATTGGAGTTTCTATCTCTAATCCTATTACTTTCCTGCAATTTGTAATTCCAAAAACCTATATATTCCGATAAAAATATTACCGTAAATACTATAACGCACACCCACTACCTTGTATTAGAGGATTTCTTTAGAGGTTAGATTATTTACTTACTAAGAGGTAATAATCTGTCTAAGACAAGAAAAGGAGAATTAAACTTGTTATAATTAGAAAAAAGGTAATAATTATACCAAGTATAAGTATCCGCGATGTTTTATTTAACTAGATTTGTTTTACTATAACCTAGGAAGATATATTGCAGCCTAGATGCGTGCGCCACTCCCACTCTATAATAAGTTGGGCTGTAGCAAATGGAACCTATACTAAGACGCTTTCTAAAGCTGTTAAGACGCGTACTAAAAGTCGGCTCAATGTCAAAAATAATAGCACTATACTAGAAGGCTAGAGTAGGGAAGGGAATAAAATGGCGATAATAAGCACCTGGCGTGTTAGGTAGGGGCTTTAGCGGTATTACTTATAGGAGTTTTATAGACTTATAACCTAGTTCCCTATTAGTGGATTCCTTTAATATAGTGGCCTTATAAACCTAGATAACCAATATAAGTAATAATAGAGACTCTAGCAACTAAGTTATTGGCTATAATAAGTCTTGGGGTAGGTAGACTTTCCAGAGCTTCTTATACTGCCAAATAAGAAGCCCAATAACGAGTTTAGGAAAAATAAAAAGGAGGAGCACCTAAAGCAAAAGATGCTCCTAGAAGTAGCTTAGCTTGTAGTACTAATAAAGTATAATACGGAATAGTATAAAGCAATAAAAGAACTGTGTATAGAAATACATAGCGTAGGTAAACTAATAATTGTATATTTTTGCAACTGAAACAACTAAGAGCGGTAAAGAGAGAAGGTAACTGCATCTTCGCTCTGGTTAACCTGCCGCCCTTATATCTATGCTAGCGATACTAGAACTTATGGGGAAGTAGCCTTAGATATCCTATCGCGACTTATAGAAGAACTGATATAATATTAGAAATGCTTTTTTAGGGGGTTGTATACCATCTCCTAAGGTAAATAAAGTTAGTATAAGACTATAGATATGTCGGGGCAGGTGGGATAGGCTGACTTTAGGGGGCTAGGGGAGGCGTTTTACGCGGTAACTACTAAATCCTAGACGTAGCGCACCGCGACTATTAAATTATGGACGCCTTCGCACCGCGACCACTAAATTATGGATATGCTGAAAATTAGAGCCGCTACTTACAGCCAACGTGGCAATTACCGCCTCTTTTAGCTGAGTATATTTGAATCTAAATCTATAGCTTTAATATAGTCGTTATCCCTTAATTAAATATTAAATGAGCTAGTAATTATAAATAAGGATCAAAATCTATAAGCAAGTATTAAAGTAACACTAAGTTATAACTAAATCCGGCGCCTAGGATAAAACTCTATAATATTTAGAAAATACCAATTAATACCAGTTGGAGATATGGTTAGATGGCTGCTATTTAGTGAGAAAGGTTATATAAAAACAAGCCGCCATCTTACTCCTAAGTAGTTGACTTAGAAGAGATAATTTATGTTAGAGGTAAGTGATCCTAGGAACAGGGACTGTTCCTCTAAATATATTGGTATATAACGAGTCCCGCTTAACCTCTAATCCTTCTTATAAGTCGGGCGTAAGGTTGAGTTCTATTAATAGTTGCCTTATACGTATAAGAGCTGTCCGCCTCTTCAAGTATATTATTAGGCTGACTTGCGTTTCAAGTGCATATATACAGAATAGACGCAATAATAGATTTGGTGCTTTTTAGTTATTAAGCCTCCGTTATACCGGTACCCTAGATTAACTAGACACACTAGAACTAAAATAAGGTCAGTAATATATATGTAGCTAGATAATTACGGAATACTAAGTTAATTACTAGAAAATGCTATTCTAAACGGTAATAAATAACTCCGCCGCGAATGTTTTCTAGCAGTTAGATATAATATGCTAGGTAGTTATATACCTAGCACATAGTAACAAGAACTAAGAGTATATTGCTAAATATATGGCATATAGGGAGCGCCTTATTGTTAGACAAATAAAAGCTTTATTAGGGTATAGGTTGTTTCTTAATTAAATTTTACTCTTGTTTACATATTTAGTTTTCCGGTTCTCTTAGCATTAGTAAGGTAACTGGCCCTAAATTTAAATCACATTATATAAAGGTTAAGATTTTCTCCAAGTTAAAGATATAAGCTCTCTTGCCCTTAAAGTCTATAGATACTAGGAAGAGTGGTTGCTAGACCTATCTAATAAGAACTCTGCTAGTCTTATCTTGCAGCTTCTGCGAGATTAAGGCATTGTGGTCCTTAAAGGTGCAACTGATGTCACAGCACTGACTTGTCGCATACTGTTTCATACTGTCTCGTACTGTTTCCTACCATTGGCCGGCCCACCACTAGCCCCTTGGCGGCCGGCCCTACTATTTATGTACGATACCCCTTTTCACCTTCTTCTCCTCCTCATACCACAACGTAGTTATTTGGTCTACTTTATTGCAGCACCATGATAGTTTGTGGTATCTCCTCTTGCGCCCCGTCGCGATCTTTATCTTCCTAGTTTACCGCCTCCATCCACAGTCTTAGTATTTCCCAGTATAATCGCGACCCGGCGCGACCAACAACACCATACCACAGTCTCAGCATAGCCTTAGTATAGCCTTAGTATAGTCCCAGACAGTCTTAATAACCTTAGTATTACAGTCAGCCTTATAAGATTTTAATTACCTTACCTAGATCCCTTAAAATGGGTAACTAAAACATAGATAACACCCCGTTAATAAACACACGCGAAGCACTCGCCCGCCTCTTTAATACTACCTATACTAACATTGCCTAGGCGATTAGGAATAGTCCTAAGTACTCTAAGAACCTTAATATAGCAGAAACCTTCTAGCACTTCTCTATATATACAACCTTTTTAACTAGCGTTAAGAGCGGTCTCTAAACGGTTTATAATAAAGGTTAAACTGCAAAATCCTAACTTAAAGAAGCTTAGCATAGAATTAACTCCCTTGTAACGCCTAAACTATGTATACAACAATATAAACAGCAGGCTTTTGCATATACTAAGACTATACAAAGTCTAAGCTCCTAGATCGCTATACTTACTTAGGCTATTGCCAATAAGAACGCAAACCCTATAACTAGCTCCCCTCTTCCAGCTAAGCCCTGTAAAAAAAAGTGTGAAGTAAAAGATCTAACCTTATTTAACAGCAAGGGATTACCAATTAAAAAACAAGAAAAATTTAAAATATAGAAAATAAAGATCTAAGGCGTTTTCTGGAGGGATATAGAGTGCTTTAAGACCCCAATAGACGAAGTCCTCTATATGTTAGACATGCTAATAGATAAGGCCTATAACTATGTTAAACATGGCCTTAATATGCTATGTATATACCCAAACAATCTAAGCAAATGGACCTTTTCTAACCGAGAGTCCATGCTTATATACATAAGAAGACACTATAAGACCATAAATATAACCCAAGCGGCTAAAAATAAGTTGGATACTCTATATTAAGGCAAGTGTAACTATTAGTCCTAGAAAGCAGAGCTTAATAAGTTAATAATTAAAGCAAACAAGACTAAGGAACAAAAGGTGGGTTTATTTAGGAAAAATATTTCCCCTAAGATAAAGGACCTAGCCCTTACCCTTAGTCGCAAGATTGATGATGCTAACTATAAGGGCTAGAGTAAGTAAATGGACGTGTTTACTTACAACCTATAGAACCATGCCTACTATACTAAGCTAAATACCGCCAAGCCAAACACTGCTGGCGGATATTGACCTGTATTACCTAACAACAACACCTCAGCACTGGCACTATAGAATAACCTAATAGACCTTAACGCCGTTAAATTTGGTGGCGGTAGTAGTAGCCTCCCTAATAACGTCCGAAGACATCATATAGACAACAGACTCTGTATAGCATATGGTTAATCTAGCTACTGGAAAGATGCCTATAACCCCTAGATAAACCTAAACCCCCTCCTAATACCACTGCGCCGACCCCCTTCTAGCCACGGTGGATTCTTTAGCAGAGGGGATAGTAATTAAGGCGGTAACCAGGGATGAGGACGTGGGTTTAGACACAGAGACCCGCCCTTGCGATTTCCCTCCCCAATGCAGCCCTAGCCAATAGTCCTATATATAAACTACGGACAAGTGCTCCATACTGCTACCAATCGTGAGACCGGCTATATTATTGGCGAAGTACCCTCTAGCACATATACACCATTAGAGACTAATATATTAGGATATACTAGCTAAGACCATAGTCACTAACCAAGCCCCACGATCTAGTTATTAAAAGGCTAACCCTTAGACTAAGTTGCCTCTAAGGGTTAGAACTATACGAGGAGGAGGATAAAAGGATTAGATCTATACTACTAAATTAGTTAGACCTTATCCTAAGCCAACTACCACTTAATCTTAGAACAGTAGATAATAATAGAAATACCATCCTTATTTAAACCTACCTCTTTTTACTACATAACCCACTCCTAGAAGTTTTCATTAAAACAGTAAGCCTTGTTAACAGTAGTAGTATAGCACTAGCGTTTGCAGACAAAGACTCGCTTATAAAAAAGCATAATATTACAATAAAAAGACTCCTAGTCCCAAAACCACTCCGCCTTGCTAACAGACTCCCATCTAGCTTTATTACCTATTACTTTATAGCAAAAATAACAATTGGCCACTATATAGAATCTATGCTTTTTTATGTTATAAAGCTATTACCCTTAATACCAGTAATCCTTAGAATGCTATGGCTTAAAAAGCATAACCTAAGAATAGACTTCCCCGTTCTAGAGCTTAAGTTTAACTCTAATTACTATACCTATAACTGTCTCCCATGGCACACCCCTAACTATAACTAAGTAGCACCACGCGGACGCATTACACAACCAACAATCAGATACTATCAGCCGACAGTAGAAGAGGTGCCTGACACTGGTGAGCTAATACACGCAGTAAACGAAGCGGAGATCCTAGAAGACTGGACCACTACCCTATTCCCAAGAAAACAAATACTACTAAGTTCTACCGCAATTGCCCACTAAGTTCCACCGCAACTTTCTACTAGGTTCTACTGTAACTGTCTACTAAGCTCTACTACAACTGCCCACTAAGTCCCACCGCAATTTTCTACTAAGTTCCACCGTAACTGCCTACTAAGTTTTACTGTAACTGCCCACTAAGTCCTACCGCAATTTTCTACTAAGTTCTACCGCAACTGCCTACCAAGTTCTACCGCAACTGTCTACTAAGCTCTACCGCAACTGTCTACTAAGTTCCACCACAATCTACCGTCTTCTGCCTGTACCATAACATCACCAGAACCACAAGTCCCCTATATACACCCGCTTAACCTAGGTCAGCCAATAAGATACCCAACGCTAAGTTATTTGCTATATGCACACGCGACCGCACGTGTAATAGCTAAGGGCGCCACAGCTAAGACTAAAACTAGAGCAATTAAGACCTCCTCCCCGCAACGCCTAACCTCACACCCGTCTCCCGCGTGTACCGTGCAAGGCCGCCGCCTTGTTTCTACCCCCCTGGGCCAACCGAACCGCGTAAGCCTAGCCATAGCACCGGAAGACTAGACACGCCCTAACCTAGACGATATTAGGTGCACTTACGCCGTTAATTTTACCCAGTTTTGTAAACAAAAAGGCGTAAAGGTAATAAGGATTTATATAGCAGAGCTAAGGGAACTGGTTAAATAAGAAGAGTACTAATAGCTACTTAAAGAACTGCCTATAGGCTTAATAGAAGTACTAAATCTATCCAAAGAATCCTTTCGCCGGCTAGTGGAAGGCAACTATATAATAGAGGAAGCCCGTAAAGCGCTACCCCCTTATTTCTATAACTTCTTTAAAACAAACCTAAAAACCAAACCTAAGCTTCTGCGCCGAAAAATAGTTAATACTAATGTTAAAAAATTCCTAAAAGGAAAACCAGGACTAACCTATAAAGACATTTTATAACGCTTACTAAAGGAGTTCCGTAAATATATTAAACACTTCCTCCCTAAGAACGCAGACAAGCTGCCCCCTCACTAACCATAGGACCACAAAATTGAGATTATACCTAGAAAGCAGGCCCTATGCTATAAGAATAGACCACTCTTACCCGCTAAACTTAGTTATATAAAGAAATGGATTAACAAGATGCTGGATAAGGGCTTTATCCGCGAATCGACCTTACTAGCCACTGCACCACTTCTCCTTACTGCGAAACCTGGCGGTGGTATACAAATCTGCCATAACTACCGAGGCCTAAACACAGTTACTATTAAGAATTGGTACCCTTTGCCACTAGTCCGCAAGACACTTAACGTACTCTATAGTGCCAAGTACTTTACTAAGCTTGACATAATTGCTGCGTTTAACTAGATCCGGATCGCGGAAGGCCATAAGTAGCTTACAGCATTTATTACCCAGTTTAGACTTTACGAGATATTAGTTACCCCATTTGGTCTCTATAACACGCCTGCTATATTCCAGAACTATATTAATTATATTTTGTATAACGCCCTTAACAACTACTATACTGCGTACCTTAATAATATCCTTATTTACTTAAAAACATGTGCCGAGCATATAAAATATATAAATGAAGTTATCCAGAGACTTGGTAATACTGGACTCTAGATTAATATTAATAAGTCTTAATTTTATACTACTAAAATAAAATACCTTGGCTTAATTATCTTAACTAACGGCATAACTATGGACCCTGAGAAGGTGCAGGCCCTATAAAAATAGAAGGACCCAACATCAGTTAAGAAACTATAGCAATTTCTTAGCTTCGCGAACTTCTACCAACAATTTATCCAAGGCTATTCTAAGGTAGTTAAGCCTATAACTAGGCTACTAAAGAAGAGCTCTAGCTGGTTATAGGGCCCTAATTAAGCACAGGCGTTCTAGACCCTAAAAACAGCGTTTACCACAGTACTAGTCTTAGCGTACTACGACTATATAAAGAAGACTATAGTAGAGACAGACGCCTCGAACTAGGCTTTAGGAGGAGTGCTTTACTAAGCTAACAAAGATAGCAAACTTAAGCCAGTTACATTCTTTTCTGCCAAGCACTTAGCCCCTAAATATAACTATGAGATATACAATAAGGAGCTCCTAGTAATTATAAAAGCACTAGAAGAATGACGCCCTAAACTATAAGAAACCAAGCAACTATTTAAGATTATTATAGACCATAAGAACCTCCAGACCTTTATAACAACAAAATAACTAAACTAGCGCTAAGTCCGCTAGGCTGAGTTCCTCTCCTAGTTTAACTTTGTTATTACCTATAGGCCGGGTACCAAAGCCATAATCCTAAACGTTCTTAGCCGCCTCCTAGGCGTTGCACCTGCCAATATTAATGACGAACGCCTATAATACCAAGACCGCATTGTTCTGCCGCCGAAGAAAGTTAACCCTACTATCCTAAAAGAACTACTAAGCAAATCCCAAGACTAGAACATTAAAGACTTTATTACAATAATGGACCCAAAACCTAAAAAAAAAACCCTTAAAAAACTTATTAAGAATTCCTATAAAAAAAAAAACTCGCTAGGGATATATTAGCTACGCTATATAAATAGGACGACCCTAAAGCACGCCGTTGGCCTAAGCAGATTAGGAATCTGCTCCAATATAATAAATCCGAATATTTGATTGTTAACAGCCTAATCTACTATAGAAATTAAGTATTTGCCCCTGATTCACCTGAACTCTAACTAGAAATTGTACACCATACGTATAGCTTAGGCCCTGCAGGCCACCTAGGTCGCGTTAGGACCCTAAACCTCCTTAATTAAACATATTAGTGGCCAGGCATTTTACAGTTCACGGCCACCTTTATAAAAGACTGCGCTTTTTGCTTCCGCACAAAGACCCCACGTTTAGCACCGCCTGGTTTCCTAAAACCACTGGAACTACTAGCCCGCCTATAAGCCGATATCTCTATTAACCACGTTATTAACCTGCCTAAGTACCTTCGCAATAGCAAAATATATAGACATATCTTTATTATAGTTGATCGCCTAATAAAGATAAGATACTTTATTCCTATTACTAGCCTAGACACTAAGGAGCTTATTAAGGCATTTATCTATATTATTTATAAGTTACACGGCGCCCTAAGTACTATTATTTCTAATAGAGGCTCCTTATTTGTTTCGGACTTCTAACACCGCCTAAACTAGCGCCTAAAAGTAACTTTAAGCCCTAGCTCCGCATGGCACCCTAAAATAGATAGTTAGACTAAGATCGTTAATGCAGTAATAAATAAATACCTATGCGCCTTCGTAAGCTTCACCCAAGATAACTAGGTAGATTGGCTTCCCCTTGCTAAGTTTGCTATAAACAACCAGGTTAATAAGACTACGGAAATTTTACCGTTCTTTGCCAACTACGGCTATAACCTACGTCTAGGTCTAGGTGTCGAACCAGCGAGCCCCCAGCTATTAGCCCTGTCCACACATGCAAAGAAGGAGTACCTATAGGCTGATGCTATTACTAACCGCTTCAAGCGTATCTTAACTTAGCTTAAGGCCCTAGCTCGCATCTCCTAGTAACGCTATAAAGATAACGCCAACATAAAACAGGACGAAGGTACAATATTTAAAAAGGATAATATAGTTATAGTTAGCCTTAAAAATATAAAAACTAATCAGCCTAAAAGAAAGTAGGACGATAACTAGGATAGACCCTGGCCCATCTTAGCTGCCTATAGAGGGGCAGTTATAGTAGACCTCCCAGACTATATCCGTGTTAACAAGTCTTTCCATACTATAAAAGTCCGCCTTTAGTTCCCTAAAGAGATCCCTAGCAAAGTACACATTAACAAAAAGGAATGTTGTAACGTTATAGGCAGGATAGCCAAAAGGGGCAATAACGGTAATATCACTGATAAGTGGGAATTTAAGAAGATTCTTAATATATATAATAAACAAATAGACGAGCACGGCTTAACATATTGTATTAAGTGGAAGTATTATAATAAGGAAACCTAGGAACCTAAAAAATCCCTAAAAGGGTATAAGCGCGCATTACTAAAGTTCTATAAGTAATACCCTAAGAAGCCAGGACCTCTAGATTAGGCATAAGATAAGGGAGAGTTATTACACCAAAGTCATGGCCGATTACGTAATAGTTAAAATGTTATGGAACTTCAACCGCCGGTCAAAATTGTCTAATTAGTTAGATTCTTGCTAAAGGCGCAGCGCTAGATTAATTTAGGTGGCGGTATGAAATTCTACTAACTCTACTTACTAAGATAACCAATTAGGATTTTCTATCCCCGGGATAGAAAATCGCTATTAGCTTGGCTAAGAGCAGTAAGCAGAACTAATATCTTTATAAATGAAAAAACACATATTGCCTATTTTTAGAGTTATTTAATTTGGAGTTAGTTATTTAATTTAGGGATTGAACCTTTTAGGGAGGGGAGTACTGTTATAGCACCAACTTATTGCATACTGTTTTATACTATCTTGTACTGTTTCCTACCACTAGCCGGCCCACCACTAGCCCCTTAGCGGCCGGCCCTACTATTTATATACGATACCCCTTTTCACCTTCTTCTCCTCCTTATACCACAACGTAGTTATTTGGTCTACTTCATTGCAGCACCGTGACAACTGATGCCATTTTAAAGTGGCCGTAAATTAATGAGAACAAGGTTATGCCGGTTTTCTTTTCTTTAAGGAAAAAGAGCTCTGCTTATTAATACCTTTAAAGTTTATAAATGCCCTTATTAGTTCTACTAGGGACGGTAGTTTCTAAGTCTTATATGTTAAAGAATACAATTTCCCTTGATATGCCCTACTTATAATTAGATAATTACCGGATTAGAAACAGTTAGCTAATAACAACGATATTATTGCCATTGGTTGCTATTATCTTGGAGGAGACACTGATTAGAGATAGATTATGTAGTACGACCTAGCCCTTTGAAAGGAAGAGACTAATAAAATGTCTATTATTAAGGCATACGGAGGGGATATATAAGTAATCGCGCCCACTAATTAAGCTAGCTCTTATTAAAATTAGTGTTATTTATAATAGGTAGCTAAGACGATTAAGTCTAACTCCTATAATTAGAGAAGGGAAAGCAATGGTAATTTATTATATGTGGAATGGGAATAAGCCCACTTAATAGGTAGTAAGACGCAACTAGTTTATGTTATTTGAGATATATTTTATCTAATCTCTTTACTAAGAGTCCTAAAGCTGTGACTAGTAACCCTAGCCCGCTCCAAATATAGTAGCGCAAGGTTCTATCCTAAATTTAAAAATCCCCTTACTATGACCTCCCAGTTTACCTGCCAGAAACTCTATGTATAGAGCTATATATCCAAAATCCCTTTTAGTACTATTTCCACTGAACCTACCTATAGTGGCACTTGGGAACCCTAACTTGAAGTCCCTTCTAGCTTTAGGTCTAATAGAAAAATTGGTCTATAGATCTATAGTAAATCCGAAGCCCTTTTTAGCAGTGCTTGGTGCTATAGAGAACTTAAATATCCTTTTACCTTCTAGTGCTTTAGGTTTAATCGCACGTGGCGTAGTGCTTGGTGCTATAGCGAATTTAAAGTCTCCTCCCGTAAAAGACGTTGGGATGGCTATCTAAGTGCTGTCTTTAGCTTTTAAAGTTAAGGGGTCCATTTTAGCGCTTGGAGAAATGGATTCTCCTTGGCCACCGCTATTAAAGCTAGGTTTTGGCGAGTCAGTGTAAGGCGTGTAAATAGTAGAGTCTTTTATTTGTTTTATTTAATTGCTAGCCTCCGCCGGTTACAAGTCTATATCTCCGTAAGCATTTCTAAAATAATATAATCTTGTAACGTACTCTTCTTAATATACGTTATAAATGGCGTGAACATTTAAGTCCGCGATAAAGCTTCCACACCATAAACTTTTTGCTTATGTTGAAGAAGACCAGCAGGAGAGTTAAATTGGTGGCTATACGGCAGACACGTGTCCTGGTTAAGATAACGCCTTAGAATCTTATACCTAAACCCCTCTGAAGTTTTAATATGCTTATAATATAAATCTAGACGCTGGTAATTTCTATTGTAATCTTTAATAGGACAATCCCACTCTTCTTTTGTCTTTGGGGGTCGAAAATATCTAGCTCCTATATAATACTTAAGGGCGAGAATGCGACCGGTAATGGCCTTAATGAAGGCGGCTTCGTCCACTTATATTGTGGGCGATAGCCTAAACACCTCCTCTAAAACACTAACTTGCGCAGCGAGATCTTTGTATAATATAAATAAATAGTATTATAGGTCGGCATCTTTTCTTTTTAATAGATATTGACGTTTAGTATATTGGGGATAAGGTAGAGATGTTTTTACGGATATATTTATTGTATAAATTAGTTTCTTTATAAATATTAGTATATATACTGTCTGTAGCGTACAAAGAGCTATTGGATGTGTTTGACGGACAGGCGGTTAGCAGAACGTTGTGAGTATATATGCCGAGGTTTACCCAGCCTATGTCTAAGGTTTTACCGTCTAGGGGCCATTCTAAAGCAAGTTTTATTTGGGCCGGATATATACAATGACTATTACTTATTGCTAGGTTTAGAACACATCAAATGCTTTATTAGAGATAGTTTGGTTTCTCTACCCTAAATGCTTATTTATAGTGCATTCACGAAGAAGAGAATTGTATATACCTTTTGCCAGTAATACACAGCCCCTTTGCGTTTATTAAATCATTTCCTCCTTTGCCTTTTTATGCATATTTAAGTAAGCCTCTTAGTTTAATGTATATTTGCAGTTACCTAGAAGAAATTCTTATATAAGCTTCTTGGGCCTTTATATAGACCTATAGAGGCGCGCTATAGTTTTCATCAAGCCTGTATTCACTATAATAGAAAATTAGTTATATATTAATAGCTTAAGTGTTTGCTTTTATATTGCGATAACGTTTGCTAGATATCTTTTTTACGTCTTCTGGTATTTTATACACTAAGCTCTTATAGTATAGCGGAGATAAGTACACTTATAGTAAACCTGGGTATAATTATACATTACTAGTAGCAAATAGAAGGGAATGGATATTAAAAGATATTAAATAACAGCAATAAATTCGAGCATTTTATTCTTAAATAAAAAGGATTACTGATTAAAAGAGTATATATCGCTTTAAGCGTTGGAAAAGTAGGGTACCTAAGATCCCTATTGCTACTAAAGAGTGCTAGGAATTAATAAAGTATTTACGCAGGAGCTTATATTACGTAATACTGTATAGGGCCCTCTAGATAAACACTAGATAAGTAATAAGTATATCCCCTTTACTATCTCGAGCTACTGGGATCTATTACTAATACTATTAAATCTAGTACATATATCATGATTGGATTAGATCTTAATGTGGGGCTCTTTATACTAGTGCTTATGGTATAGAGCGTCCATAATTTAGTGGTCCCAGTGCAGAAGTGTCCATAATTTAGTGGTTGTAATGCGAAGGCGTCTATAATTTGGTGGTTATGGTGCGAAGGCGTCTAGGATTTAGTAGTTACTATAAGCCACTAAACTATTTAGGGTTCTGCTATAATTTAAATAAGAGCTAATTAAGAAGCTAATATTACTTTCTTTTCTTTTAATATTATCCCAGATATAATCTAAGCCGAATTATAGGAGATTCTTAAGGTTAGATAACCTAAGCCTTATTCTATAACTCTTTACATTCTGCAAGCCTTTGATATAATCGTTTAACAGGCTTAGTAGGAGCTAATTAGATTTATCCCCAAAGCTTATTGCCTATTTAAAAAGATAAGCCGTCTTAAAACTAAAACAATTTAGGAGCATGTATACTCTAAATAATAGTAATAAGCATAACGCGTGTTCCCTATAAGTATTATAGGTAATTAAAGTGGCCCTTTTTCCTCGCTCGTTCCTTCTACCTGCGTAGCGTTTCCTGGATATAGGACTCTAAAACTTTTAAAGGTTTAGCTTAGTAGTCCGCTCCCTAATAATCTATCTTTTTAACTTTTTATATTCTACTCTTCTACTATCTAGAACGCGAAATAGTAGGACGCCTTATGCTTTAAATAGAAAGAGATCTAGTGTTCTATATTAGGAATGCTTATATCGCTATATTAATTGTTAATATGCCAGATCATTCTATATATGATATTGGTGTTAGTGTTACGTTAATATATAGAAACTTTATATCCCGCCTCCTCTTAGTGGCCTATATCTTTAATTCTATATATTTCTACATTTTAAACTTCTTTGATATTGTATATAAACTTAGCCGTCTACTTTTAACCACTAACTGCCGCGATAGAATGGAAATAGGTAAGTAAAAGGATGCTCTACCCTATAGTTACTAGAGTTAACAGTTTACCTATAGAGGGGCGGCTACCAATTTAGGAAATTTATATATGTAACTATAAAAACTATATAAAAAGTTATTTTTAAGTGGGGCACTTAAACCGATACTAAAAATCCTATAGGCCTCTACTCTATTTAACCGCAGCGTATATTCCTAACTCTTATAGATAAAGAGCCGACCTACCATTATAATAAATGCCCTAGAACTTTCTTCCGAGGTGACCTCTTTAAGATATATAAGGGGCGTTATAGGGCAAGGGCTGTTACCAGCTATAGTTAAGACTTGCGAATTTAAGTGCTAAGGAGAATGAGATCGTGCTTTTAATGCTTCTTAAATAAACTTAAGTGTAATGGCGATGGTAACAAACCTTGTTTAAGATGCTTACTAGCGGGTTTACAATGCGTTTATAAGTAGAGGCGTAACTAGGCGACTCTCCTAGATAAATTAAAGGAGGCTAGAAAACTGATAGAAAAGACGGATAGGGGAATAATAGGAAATAAGGGGGATAAATTAATATAAGGAGTTAGTTTTACTTTCTGTTCTTGGATTTATCTACTATCCAATCTTCCTTAAACTTCTTGGCGGCTTTACCTGAATAACTGCATTACCCGGAACCAAATTTTCTCTTTAAAAGTATCTTCTGGTGCTGGTTTTACTCAAGTCTAGAGTTCTCTAGAAAGACTGCAATATCGCTATATAGGTGCAGCCACGTAAGGGATAAGCACTATAGTAATATAGAGTATGGTTAGGCTCCTTTAGGTTTTATGCCTCTACTAATAATAGAGGATGGTGAATTATTTCCTAAAAGACATTTTGTTAATGCTAATAATGGCGAAGTTATATAATTCTAAAGTATCTTAAATATACTAAAGTATTATATAATTACTCTTGCCCGCGAAGCCCTACTGCACGCGTCCACGTCGCCGCGGGTGGAAATATCATCTGGAATCCTATTCCTATTGATGGCCAAGTGCAGAGGCGATGGTAGAGAGCCGTTGTAGCGCGTACAGCGCTGTCGTTTGACTCTGTGGTAATGGGCCCGCAACGCGTATAAAGTATCGCCCTTAATAACACCAGGAGCCTTACTGCCTCTGCTTGGAGCTCTTATTCTACTATCTAGGGAGGCCTAGCAAGGGAAACTGGGATACGAAAACCGCCTAATATACAACTACCTGGCTTGCAGCCAGGCCCAAAACTGGCCTTATCCAGCTAGTTGACGTGGACGCGTCCTAGGCATATAACAGGACACCCTTGGGCTTGCACTAGCTCTGAGATCGCGAAGTGTACATAATAAGGGCGTAGGGATCCTCCTTTTATAAGAACTTGTTAAGGCCCTAAGGCCACCGCGAAGAACTTGTTAAGGCCCTGCCTAGAGAACTCGTTAAGGCCCCTCTATAAGGGCCTATTTGGTATCCGGTACACTCAGGTGACTCAGAAGAGGGTCTTAATAGGCGTGGTGCGCGCGACCTGGTACAGCGACAGCGACGCAATGGCGACGCGACGGCGACCAGACGGCTTAACGAGGTGGAAACACAGGCAAAGCTCTAGGCAGCGGAAACACAGGCCAGCTTCAACGGCCCCATGGCGTTCGACTTACAGTCAACTTACAGTTGACCCATAGTCAACTCACAGGCGACTTACAGAAGGGTCTTAATAGGCATAGTGCACGCAACCTGATGCGCATATATATAAGGCGACTTATAGGAGGGTCTTAATAGGCGTAGTGCTCGCAACCTAATGCATACATATGGGGGAGGCTATAGGGGAAACACAGGCCAGTTAGATGAGGACTCGACAGTTAGAGACACAGGCCAGCTTATAAAAGGGGGGGACATAAGCTTAGTTAGTAGGAGAGGGGAGAGCAGGTTGTCTGGTATGGGACCTAGTGTCTCTATAGCCCCTCTCCTATAAGACACGGTTGGCCTGTTATAAGGAGACTCTTATAGGCAACGCGAAACGGGAACTGGCAGCAGTATAGGGTGTTGCGCCCCTATATTACTACTAGCCTCCCACGGGGCGTAGTGCGTAGTAGCCACTGCTAGCTCTAAGGACCTTACCCCTTAGCTAGGCCCTAACCCTTGGTGCACCTGGTAGGTAGGTAGGATCACGTCCTAGCCGGAGAGACTACTATATGGCTTAAGAGAACGGATGCGCGTGTTAGTATACTAATAGACGGAACCGTTTGCCTCTAGGGCGGTACGCTGGTGAGGTATGCTTAAGGAGCAAACAGGAGTTACTTAGGCAGGGAAGGCTTTTAGTCTGGGCCTTAACTGTAAAAGGTACCCAAGGCTTCCATATTATAGGATGCAGCCACGACGCCCTTGTAGGATTACGCTAGTAGGCATATAAGAAGGGAGTTGCGACCCCTAGAAGCGGCAGCTTATGCCTATACCGGCGGAAATAATAAAGAAAGGCGTAAAATTAGAGGCTATAGAAGGCTCCTAAGCCGTGCAAAAGCATACTAACTCTAAAAGGAGATTCTTATATAGACCGCTAGGGGGCGGTCTAGTACTTGGGTTAACCCCATTATAAGATATCCAAAAGAATGGTGAAACCCCCCGTTAATTAGTAGTGGCAGCCAACTGCTTATGGAAAGCCCCCTAGGCCTTTAGGCCTAGGTAACTGGGACTAAATACTAGAAAACTGGGGTAGAGGCCTAGATAAGCAGGCATGTTAAACTCTACTATATAACTACCTGCCACGACGCCCTTGTAGGATTACGCTAGTAGGCACGTAAGAAGGGAGTTACGACCCCTAAAAGCGGCAGCTTATACCCATGCCGGCGGAAATAATAAAGAAAGGTGTAAAACTAGAGGCTATAGAAGGCTCCTAAGCCGTGCGAAAGCATACTAACTCTAGAAGGAGATTCTTATATAGACCGCTAGGGGGCGGTTTAGTACTTAGGTTAACCCCATTATAAGATATCTAAAAGAATAGTGAAACCCCCTATTAATTAGTAGTGGTAGCCAACTGCTTATAGAAAGCCCCCTGGGCCTTTAGGCCTAGGTAACTAGGACTAAATACTAGAAAACTGGGGTAGAGGCCTGGATAAGCAGGCATGTCGAACTCTACTATATAACTACCTGCTAAATATAACTAGATCTAGACATTAAGGCGCAACTAAATAGCAAAAGATACGCAATAAGGAAGCTTAACGTAGATAGCTTTCTTAATATAATTAAACAATAACTCTAAGACCTAGAAGAAATCTACCTAATACCAAACAAGCGAGGCTTATTAGCTACCCCTAAGGAAATTGATTAAAGACTAGAAAGGATCCAGGCAGCAATTAAAAGCGGGCTAGAAGAGCACTACCTAGTCTCAAAACCGGGCCCCTACGCGTGATATATATGGTCCGCATAGTGCGCGGCCCTTATAGCCGGCCAACGATAAGCAAGGAGGAAATATATAAGCAGCCATAATTCTAAAGACGAGAGATAATACAAAGATATAAGAAACCAGCTAAAGAATACCCTAAGAAAAGAAGTAAGGAATAACTAGAGATGGTTTATAAACAAATATACTACTAACTTGAGTCTCCCCTATAACAAGGGCCTATAGACTATGGCAAAATAGGTAAAGAAAAAGGCGGGACGCCTAGTAGAAGATCTATACTTACTACCCCTATAAAGAGCAGGCGAACTATAGGCTATAAGCAATAATAACAAGAAGGCAAAAATCCTTATAAAAAGATTTTTCCCCTAACCGGCTCCAGCAGACCTTAGTGATATTACTAGTGAAACACTAGTAACTCGCCTAAGGGTTAACAGCAACATAATAACTAAAGAAATGGCCAGAACTATTAGCCGCCTTTTAAATAATATAGCACTAGGACTAGATAGGATCCTAAATAAAGCCCTAAAGACTTATAGACCGCTTATAGCACCTTGGCTTGCAGACGTAGCTAAAGTATGCTTTAAAATAGGCTACTACCTATAACTTGGAAGATCCATGATAACGGTCGTCCTATAAAAAGAAGGCAAAGCAGACTACTTAATTCTAGGAAGCTACCGCCCTATTGCCTTAGAAAACACCCTAAGCAAGATCTTAGAAAAGGTTATAGCGGACTATATAGCAGATACGGCAGAGAAACACGCCCTACTACCACAAAGCTAAATAGGGGCAAGAAAGAATCGCTTAACGCTATTAGCACTTATACTACTCGCTACTACCATTAAAACTGCATGGGCTATGCGAAAGGACTTTATAGTATTAATGCTTAGCCTAGATATTAGCGGCGCCTATAATAATATACCCTATGAGCGTCTCCTATATATCCTTAGGGCAAAGGGCTTCCTAGAATAGATTATCTAATTTATTTAAGGATTTACAGGCCAGAAAGAAATATTACTGGTCTTTAGCGGATACCAGAGCCCCCCTATTATAGTTATAACAGGAATACTATAAGGATCACCTCTTTTACCTATACTCTTCCTCTTCTTTATAAGCAACCTGCTTAACACCTTTAAGGAAGGGGCGACCTAGGGGATAGGCTTTGTTAATAACACAAACCTAATTACATACGGGTTAATAGCCGTAGAGAACTACAGGACACTAGAGAAAGCCTATAATACCTATATAAAATAGGCAAGACGATATAGAGTCTAATTCTCACTAGAGAAATACTAGCTAATCCATTTTATAAGAAAACGCAACCAATCTGCAGATCTTTAGTATACAATCTATATCCAAGGCTTTGGGGGTCAACCGGTTTAAGGCCTAAGGGTATTAGGAGTGTGGATAGATAGCAAGCTCTAGTGGAGCGCATATACGGCGCAAGTGGCCCATAAGGGCCAAGTATAGTATATCGCCATATCCAGGATTGTTAATTCTATATAGGGTCCATGCTTCCAGAGGTCACGCCTACTATATATAGCAGTTGTCCGGCCGATTATGACGTATAGATCTAGCATTTGGGCCATAGAAGAAACCAAGAAAGGCCCCCCTAAATTACTCCTTAAACCACTCTAAAAGGTCCAAACAGCCTACCTCTGGAGTATAATAGGCAGGTATAAGCGAACGGCCACAGCACTGCTTAAGAAGGAAGCCAATATTCCCCCCCTATAACTATATATTAAAGCCAATGCAATATAAAGGGTGCAAAAGGAACGTAACTCTAATATTATAAAGTATATTAAGACACGCCTAAACAAACTATAGAGGGACCCTAGGGTGCCCCGTAGGAGAAGGAACCAACAACCCTAAAGTAGGGAAGATATATTAGGAAAACAGGTAGAGAAAGCAGAAGAAAAATAGTGCGGTGTTAGGGCCCAGGCCTATATAGAGGAGAAAGGGAGACGTGTAAGAGGCCAGTAAAGACAACAGTAAGGGAGAGAAAGAAGCCAAAGTAGAGCATAAAAGAATACTAGAAAACCATCTACCGTAATATAATACTGGTTGGACCGTCGCTGGAGAGATATATAGGAGTTAAACGTATAGAGGCAGACTTAGGCAAGAGGAACCTAAGCCGTAGCATGGTTAATACTATGGGGGGTAAATACCTAAGGGCTCCAAGAGGGCCTAACAAAGGTAGAAAATACAATAGCAACACTCCTAAGGACAGGAGTAATAGGACTAAAAGATTGGCTTTACTAGGTAGGTGTCCTAGTAGGTAGCCTAAGGTGTAAATATAGCTGGCTAAGACAGACACCAAAATATATAATACTGTTATGCCCCTTACGCACCGGCCAAGAAGTAATGCTCTTAGCAGCTGGTATAGAAAACTATAATACACTGCTCTTAATATAGAAAGGCCTTAAGGCGGCTACCCGGTGGCTTATTAGCCAAAATGTACTAGACCAGTTCTGGGTTGCAAGGGAAATAGTAATAGAAGGTAAAGGGGTGACTAACAGGCGCCCCCTAATAACTCTACAGGAGTAGAGTAAAGTTTGTGATACTAGCGCGTCTATAGACTTGTTACGGCAGCAGTGGTTCCCAAGGAGGTTAAAAAGTAAGGTAGTAGAGCACCACTAGTGACTTGCAGGCGACTCGCAAGCGAGTCCTAAAAAGGCGGGGAGATAGATTATAGGGTTTTCTCAAATAGAGTTTTCTCCCCATATGTATATAAGGAGTAGTCCGCGTAGGCCTAACAGGGATCCAAATCGGACGTTAAGTAATGAATAATAATAATAATATATAATTACTCTTTGTACTAGATCCTATTAATTTAGGAAATGTATTTTTATTTACTAAGCTTTATATAGTAGTGTATTTGCGAGGTTAGTTTTATTAATCTGCTTGCTTAGTTAGCGAATTGTTAGTAGGGAATATAGTATCTTTAAGACTTATAAAGTAATTAACTAAGAATCTAGTCAGCCCCTTATCTAAAAAGTATACTTTAACTAGCTGATAACAAGAAGGTTAACAGCTAGGAAACTGCTCTTAGAGGCGTAGGAATAGTGTAATTGGTGGGCTAGTACGTAGGAACATAATACTATTTAACTTTGCTTAATGTGGCTTAGAGAAGTGTAGAGCCTTAACCTAAGCTATAGAAACACGTTCTCTAACTAAGCCTCTATTATATAACCTAACTGCTTTTAGGCGCTATGGCTATATACCCCACCACTTACCCTTCCTGGAACTTTAGAAGTTATATAAGTCCTTAGTTAAGCGACTAACGTTTAAGGCTCTAACTAATTAGCTAAATCTGTTATAGATTAGACGAAGCTAACGACGACTTTTTAATGTATATATAGAGGCTCTAGAGCTATGTTTAATAAAGTAGAGTTCTTGTTTTTAATTGTCTTATTTAACACCAAATTACTCCCTTAAATATTGCTTGAGATGTAGTTAAAGCTAGAACCAGGAAAGAAACCCAATAAAATATAATATTTAAAAGTGTTCCGTTCGGATTAACGCAGCTTATAGATAGCGAGAAATATAGCGACTTGAAACTTATATACTAGGGGCTAGAGTTTAAAGTCTATAAAGTAATTATATGCACCCAATCTCCTGTACTTGCAGCTGCCTATAATGGAGGCTTTTAGGTAAAAGCTAACTAAATATTTTATGGAATTGACCCTAACTAACTAACTAATGGGTAGGAGGCGGTAACTAATATCACAAATATCAACAAATTCGATTCTAGCACCGTTAAGAGAATAATCTAATTTACACACAAGAGGGACTATAACAATGGCGGTAGCGATAATAAAGACATAACGACATAGCTAATAATGGCCGATATTATACTTCACTACATCCGTGTTAATGCAATTGCCAATTACTATAATATACTACAGCTGAAAGAGCTTATAAATATAAAAATTTAATATATTCTAGGAACTAGCTAGTCTGCGGATGGGTTCCCTAATATTATTAAGGATATCTTCAGCCTAACAAGCGACTTAGTATTGTATAATATAGTCACCTTAATAGCGGCCGAGCACATCAAAGAGCTTATCAAACTTAAGGACTTTATAGAGCTGGACGTTATAAGCGATTTCGCCATTGGCATTATATAGACAGCGATTACCGCATCTAAGGATATAGAGGAAATTTTTATATAGAAACTTCAAGCTGTCTAGTCTTAGCTATAACAAACAGAATTACTACTTTAATCTGCTAAGGCGAGGTACGCCGCGGCTAAGCGTAAAAGTGAAAACATTAATAACTATCTTAATACCCTCTGCTCTACTAGGACCTGTTATAATATTAGTTATAGTGCTAAGTTTATATATTATATTAAAAATAGTAGTTATCTATCCAACCCTAATCGCCCTTATATACTTCGTTGTAAAAAGTGCTAGCGTTATATATAAGTAAAGATGCATAGCTTAGGAGATCAGCTTAGGTAGGAAGTCATTATATAATACTTCTCTTCCTTTCTCCGTTTGGGTTAATTTAAGAAATTCGAATATATATCTCGTCTATAGTCGGTCCATTAGATATTATGTAGCAACTATATAATCTATCCCCTATTAGCTACCTATTATCCATTACCTTACCCCTTACCCCTTACCCCTTACCCCTTACCCCTTACCCCTTACCCCTTACCCTTTACCCCCTCCCTTACCTTACTCTTTACCTTACCCTTTACCTTACTACCCTTTACCTTACCCTTACCTTACCCATTACCCCTCGCCCCCTAGACGAATTATAAAATCCTAGTCATTATATTTATTCTATTAAATACTAGAATAGGATTGGATAATAATAGACTAAAATAAAATAAAAAGCGACAAAGAATAATAAGATAAGCGTGTAATAACTAGGAAAAGGTCTTATATATACTAAGCGTATGGTTCTGAAGATGCATTTTATGCTTAAGGGTTACTTCGCAAATATTGCACTTAATCTTACCCTACTGTGGGAGTTTAGAGAGATGTATTTGTTGGAAATGCTTTATAAGAGTAGCTGGAGTATAGAACTTGTGTATACGCTTGCTAATTGCGAGATTTTTATTCCCAAGGCAGATAAAGCATATCTTTGGTCTTTTCTCCTTATATAAAGATAACTTTGCCCTCTTTAGCGCTTTAGCAGCTTCTAAAATCTTAGTATCTTCTTTAATTTTAACTTTGCCAAGGGCGATATTTATCCTGGACTGTCTCTGGTAATAATTCCGCCAATATACTCTACCTTTTTCGACATTGCAGTAATCTACAACCGCATTAATAGCATTATTGCGTCTATGTATCTTATCTTCTAGTGACATGTTAGGAAGCGTTATAATTGCTTAAATAAGGCGTTTGTGTTTAACTAATCTATTATTACTAGATTCTAAGGTTGCTTTAATATCCTCGCTAAATTTATCCCTAGAAAGTTGCCGCTTAATATTAATTATAGTTTATTTATTATCCTAATTCTTTTTAATATTTTCTAATAGCGCATTTCTCTAACGTTGCCTTTTATTTGTGATTTCTTAGCTAAGTTTTTGGTATTCTGTGCTTCCTATAGTTTTGTGCTTAAGGCTAAGCTTTAGCTTATTTTAAATTTTAATTAAGGTATAAATGCGCGGGTTCTTATTTACTAATAAGAATTGTTCTATTGTTAGGTGCTATAGCCGCCGCAGGTTAATTAATTGGCTTATTTAGCATACCACTTTTATTAACTTTTCTTAAGGCTCTAAGCCTTGAATAATTGCCTATATATCTACTCCAATACGCCGCAGAAGGTAGTGCTTTAGAAATATTTAAGCGTTAGTATACTATACTACTAGGTTCTAGAGGGCGTTACTTATATTACCTAGGTAGTATAGGCGTTAGAAAGGTTTTAGTAAAACTAGCTCTATACAATAGAACTTACTATTCTCATGGCTACAATATAGCCTTTATAGTAGTTAACTGACTAAATAAGTAAGCTATTTTCCTCTCTTACTTTAAAACCACGACTATAAAAGATATAGCCCGTATATATGTTAATAACATCTACCAGATCTATAGCGCTTTTAAGTTAATCGTCTTTAACTATAAACCCTAATTTATATTAGACTTCTAAAACGAATTCTACTATATTTTTAAAATTTAGATTAAGCTCTCTACTGTATTCTACCCTTAGACTAATAGCTAAACTAAGATTATAAACTAGTACCTTAACCAGCGACTTTGCCCCTTTATTAATTACTGCTAAAATAACTAGTTGGAACTACTGCCTATAATAGACTACGCATAGCTTACGCTCCCTTATAATAGCATAAAAATATTGTTATTTAAGTTACTCTATAGATATAAGCCACGAATATTCTTTAATTAGGATAGATTTATAGAACTAATAATGGCCCCCAAACGCCTTAGCTATAAAGAGGCCTAGATATTTACTAAGAGAATATATAAAGTCTAGAAGACCACCTAAGCGACTATAAAAAGGGCATAAGAGAAGAAAGAGGCCAACGTAAATTAACACTGCCATAAGGCAGACTTCTAAGTAGAAGATAAGGTATAGGTATTAATAAAGAACTAGAAGATATAGAGGCCAAGCTATAAGCTAAAATACTAAATAGCTGGCCTCTATAAGATCCTTAAGAAGATAGGGCACTCTTTTAAGGTTAAACTACTAGAGTTAATAAAGATCCACTCTGTCTTCTCTTTAGACTGACCATAAAGGCCGCGGACGACCTATTACCTAGATAGTATAATAACCCCCTACTACTAATTTAGATTATAGAGAACAAGAAATGGAAAGTTAAAGAGATCTTAGCAGTTAAGAAGGACTATAGTATCTTAAAATACTATACAAGCTAGGTAGGTTATAACGAATATTTAGAATAGTAACGTGGCACACGGAGTTTTGCTCGCGCCCTGAGTTTTGCTCGCGCTAGTAGACCGCTTCCATTTTTAGCATACTGCCACCTCCAAGCTTTGAACATCACAACTGGGGCCAAATTCACCAGTCAATCGAGCTTTGAACCACCAGAAATTGACTTTAAATGGACTTATAAACATATATTTATTGCTTTAAAACTTCACGCTAAAGATGCAATGGTTTATAATAGTTTTTACTAGTTGTTTGTAATGAACAAATTTGATGTTCAAATCGAGCAAAACTCAGGGCCCGAGCAAAACCCCGTGTGCCACGTTACCCCGTATATAATTTTAAGTACTCTCTTTATAAGCTACGAGATTTCCACCTAGCCTATCTAGATCTCCCTAGACCACTACGTAAGCTAGACAGCTAGATTAAATGCTAGAAAGAAGGGTTAGATAACTATAATAATTTAGATAATAATAAAGAACTTAGATAAAGCCTAAAGGCAGGCTTTTTTGGAAGAGGGGGGTAATATAATGGTGCTAAAGCGCGTCACCTACTACTTTCTAGGCATTCTACTAAATTCTGCCAAATTCTGCTAAATTCTGCCAATACTACTTATAAAGCCAACTAATTAGAATTTTCCACTCCTGGGATAGAAAATTGCTATTAGCTTGCTTATTACTAGCGCCTTGGCAAACCCTTTATATCTTGCCAGTTTCTAATAGTCCTTTTTTTTCTTCTTAGCTTAGTATTCTTATATAGTAGCAATCTACAAGCTTTGGCTTAGAAGTATTTATATAAGCCTGTCACAAATATAACTAATTAAAGCTTCTTTATATAATGTCCTTTTACACCATAAATATATTCTAGACTATATTACTAACTATAGAGTAAGCTTTTATAATATAACTCTTAACCTCCAGATTAAGGACCCTATAAAATATATAAAACTCCAGCTATTTAACCATTTTAAATAGGAGTCTTTATATAGTTATTAAGGAAATAAGTACTGCAGTAATAGCTTTCTAATTTAGGGCGTTTTAAAGGGTAAGCGTATTAATATTGTTTAACTACTCTGTATCGCGTAGTTATAAATAAAGATATTAAAGTTAATTATGGGTTTTCGTATAAATAGGGCCCTTTTGCTTTTCTAAGTGGATATTATACTTAGTTCTTAGGCAATTTTGAAAGTTTGTAGTGGATTTTAAGCAATATACTATTATTGTACAATGTTTACAGTATATAAGCCTTATTCTCTTGTAATGTGTATCCTTATCTTTATCTAGAGCCCAAGTATATATCTATAGGTTGGAAGTCTTCTTCTGCTAGCGGTTTAACGACTCCTCTATATTAAGGGAGTCTAATATAGGTTATAAAAGCAATAAGTCTGCTTTAGAAGCCATAATATTTAATAATCTATTCGTACAATATTGGGGTTAAAAAAAATTTAGGGGGTGCCAAGAAGATCTGCAAATATTACAAATATCGCTAATACTCGCCAATGCTCGCCAATATTGATCAGTGCCAATATTGATATTAAAACCCCCACTGGACCCAGTCCAAAAAGATCACTGATTCTTAGGCTTTGCATTCCCGTTTCCAGTCTTTCCTTTCTTGTTTTTGCGGTACTGTTGCATTTCTTATTCTAGGTAGCAATATAATTGTCGTTAATGCTCTTCATAGAGCCTGTTTGCATGAAAATTTGCAGATTGAGTCGAATGAAACTTGCACCGCTTGTGTATATACGTTGTGGCCTGAGACATGTCACAGTCGTGAGTACGGAAGAGAGATACTGAGGAAAATGCTTCTTTACTACACTGCATCCTATCTATGAGCAGGCGCTAAATTTTAAACAGGTCTATGACTAAGTTACCGGCCCTAAGCAGTAGGTAGGAAACGATATAAAGTTAGGGTATGCTTGTATTAATATAACTCTAGAGACGTAAATTAGAAAGGCCATTATGACTGTAAAGTTCGTCTTGGGTTTTATCTTCATATATAGTAAGACCATAGTGGACTTCTAACTATGCTTTCGATGAATTTGAGATCCTAAACCAATAGTTCCCTACTCTCCCATTGATCATTTCTTGGCATACTCTTCGAAGACTTTGATAACATCTCTCATACCAGCTCGCCTGGCAACCTGAAGTGCTGTCTTCCCGTTCCCATCCACAATATCTGTCCTTGCACCACGTTCTAGAAGAAATCGCACCATATCAGCTGGCGAATCTGTCACGGGGAAGTTTAGCGTTCCCCCCTTCACAGCGCAGTGCAGAGCGCTCCCGAGTACAATATCCCGGGAGTAAACATTTGGCTCGGAAATTGGGGCGTGCTCCGTCTTCTTAAACACTTCATTGATGTTGGCGCCGAGCTCCAGCAATCTCTCGGCGTTGCAAATACGGCGGTATGCTGCAGCGTCTTGAAGAGCATTACTTCCTTGGATGCGTGCGCCGTGCTTGATGAACAAGTCGATCATATCAGGCTTCTGTGCTCTTGCGGCTGCACATAGGAAGGTTTCCTCTACAAAGGTGTAGTGACCGTTGGGATTCGCGCCTTTCTCGAGCAGGAACTTGGCAAGCTCAAGACGATTGGGAATAGCCAAAGCGAGTGGACTAATCATCCGTTCAAGGTTGTAGTTGGGGCTCATGCCGTAGTCAAAGAACACCTGGAAGATTGCAATGGGATCGGTGCCTTCGATAGCGTTGAATATGACAAAGTCCTCGCCGATCCTCCATTTTCTGGGAATGTCATTCCAGCTGTTAATACCCTCTGGGATAGCGGGTGACCATGGTTTACGGAGGCGGCATTCGAGTAAGGTATCAAAAAGATAGCGGACAACTTCTGCTTGCCCGTCCCTTGCGGCTATCTGGAGGAGATATGTTGGTGTCGGCATGGTCTTCGGGTCGAGGTTCTGCACCTGCTCGAGGCATGTCTGCAGTTGGTGTAGGTCGCCGGTCGTGCATGAGTCGATTAGGCCTTGTACTAGCTCGTCACTAGCCGCCGCTTTGAGAAGACGTGTAAGTTAGCAGGTAGAAGCTTGGACACGAGAGAAAGAGCCTGGCTACCTTTTTCTGTCATGACGGGCAAGTTTTAATGTCTTGTACCATGAAGCAGACCAATTTCGTTTCCTTGTTGCGTAGGAAATTAACTGATAGGAATCGAAGAATGAGGAGTGAAAAGGAGATAGTTATCTCTTGACACGTTTCACATTTCACGAAACAGCTCCCTTGCACAACCCAACATGTTGGTCCCAAGGATACAGCTAGCAGGAATGAGGCCTTAGGGAAGCCACACTGCTTTCCTGGCCAAGCAAAGGACAGTTGAAGTATCGGTCTAAAGCTATTAGATGTGGTTACGTTCTTAGCGCCGCTGTGGCTATGCTAAGATTTCGCGGTCGAGGCGCAGGCGGGAGACGCAGGCGGTTACCGCTTGTTCTAAGACAAAACGCTAAACATTCAATACTCATAGCCAACGGTTAACCGCTATTAAATGCTATAGTAGTTATTATACTATCTGTCTATCTTTAAATTGGCTACTAAGGCTTAATTATAAGACTTAGGGCTTGTTTGGTAACTTTTTGGCCAGGTCAAATTGGCCCAGGTAGGCGGTTGAAAAAGCCACCTAGATCAATATCCACCTGGCGGATTTTGGGCAGGTGGGTGATCTTGTCAGCCGCGATTTTGGCAAAAATCGCCCACCTAGCAGGTTCTCACTGGTACCTCCGCTCCCGGGGTGTGTGACCGGTTTGGTAGCCGAGTTCTAGGAGTCCGAGCCTATATGTGCTAAATAGCACTCATAATACTAATTCTATTGTTGTTCGTGAATTAAGAAGAGTAAGTCTTCCTATCCGCTTAATGCCCTGGGTCTTCTGTCCTAGGGCTTTCTTGTGGACTTGCACCTGACTTCCGAACGACTGGCTCAAAATGCTGCCCCTGCACTTGAAACATGCCATCATCACCCGGCAGCTCATGTACACCAGCACCTGTTAATCTCCCCTCTATCCTTTCCTCGTCTGATCCGAAATGGCCATCAAAGTATTGCCCGTCACTTCTCCGTGAAGCATCCGAAAGCGGTGGACTCTCCAGCTCCAGAACGGCTGGGGGGCTTTCCATCTCCAGTATCGGCTCCACAAGCGGCGGCTTGGCCTGGTCACCAAAGTAGCCTTGACTGGAGAAGCGAGGGGGCGGCGGGTTTAGGGTTGCGAGTTCACTAATTCGGTGTGCCTTAACGTCAGATCCTGCGGCGGCAGAGTCAATCTCTAAGACTTTCTCTTCCTTAGGCTGCTTGCGGCGATTCCGCCAGAAGAGGAATGCGGCAAGGAGTAGAAGCAGGACAAAAATTGCGGCGCCGACAGCTATTCCTGCTATTGCTCTGGTACTTGGTCCAGAGTGCTTCGGTTGGGGCGGAAGGTGTTTTGGGGAGTATATGGTTACAATGTGCGAGCTTGGCAGGGGATCGGAGAAGTTGGCTGGGGCTACTGTGAAGTTACTCCGTTCGTAGTCAACGACAAGATACGCTTCTTGTAAGAAAGTGCGGCCGAGCACATAGTAGCCTGGTGGAGACGGTCTGATGGGGAAATATCTTGTCGCATTGTTATATATGGGAAATGAAGCTTGTAGATCGAAAGCCGCGTATGGTAATATGATAGAGGTGAAATCGTTGCTTGGGTTCGCGGTGTTTCCAATTTTAAAGGATATTGTTGCATTTTGCTTTAGATTGCGGGTATGCGAGGTGTCGTTGACCGTATAAAGAAATGTATTCGAATCATAGGTAAGCTGGAAAATTTTTGCAAGACTATCGCATACTGATTGAGGCAGCCGCAGGTAGGGAAGTGTGGAATCAATAAGCGCGTAAAACCCCTCGCTGGTTGGAGAGTAAACGTTTGTATCGAAGTTCTTATCCGGAGTGACTACTATGGATTGGACGCCAACTACCAAGGAACTGTTGCCTTGGTCTGGCATGGAAATTTGCACCCCAGATGTAAAACGTGATTGGTCATATCCTCCGAGGATGAGATTCCCCAGAACACCTTTGTTACCTAAAAGAGGTCAACAAGTGAATGTCGAAGCTTGAAGTTCTTTAAGGGTTATTCATTATTCATCCTAGTCGTGACCATAAGCCAGAGAGGGCTCACAGGCCATATTGACCGGATGATAGCCCAGCGCTTCTATCCGGGCTAGTTGCAGGCAGAATATAGGTAAATGTTACTTACGATATTGAGCACCAGCGGTATAACCGTAGGATAAGCCCGGGGTCTTATTGTAGGTGTTGAAAACAGTCAAGAAGGTGTCAATCCCACTACTCCCGAGACTTGTTGGCGCCGTGGATAAGCCAAAAGTTCCCATAAAAAAGTCTTCGGTTGTGATTCCGGCCACCAACTGAGACGTTATCTGCGGGCTGGCTGAGGAGTCGGCGCCAAGGCCAACCGTGTCAAGCCCATATGATGCGTTGGGTTGAGAATCTGGCAGGTGGTTGGCATTGGTGGGAAGATTGAGGTTGTAAATTCCATACTGTTTCCAGCTCGACGACGCACTGGATTGAAAGCCCAAGTCTTGATTACCTTGGTAAGGTTGGACTCCACGAGATTTTGCGCAAGTGAGTTGGTCGGGCTCATCGCACCAAGATGCCTGTATGGGTATCAAAGGCACCGAGCCAGAAGTGGAGATGAGGACCTTGAAGTCTTGCCCAGAGTGACCATTCCCGGAATCGCCTATGTTTATTATGAATGTCGACCAAGCGCCGTCGTTTCCATCAAACGAGCCACTTGGTGGAAAGACATACGGCAGCGGGATCGTCGTGGCCTCGGCTCGCCTTATCAAGGACATGGCGAGAGATGTGGCATGACGAGCAGGCAGAGGAGTTAGAGAAGCACCTTGCAGGAAGGACGTTGGGATATATGGCACCAGCCAATATTTCACGTCACAATGGAGAAAATTCAGCGACAAGCGGCCCGCGCACGAGAGAGTGCATGAAAAGGACAATCGCGGGCAGGATAACAGGGTCAAGATATCGCAAGCTAGCGGAGCTCATCCGTGGCCCATTCGCGACCTGAATTACATGAGCGGATTGCACAGCCAGAAGCGGCCGGCGGGGAACGGAAGGTTTTGTGAGCATTGGGGCTGAGCAACAGCCTTGCGGAGGGGCCAGCACCGAGAATAGATTGAGGGCGTGGAGGGTTTGATGCTTTCCGTCCAGCTAGTAGATGGCAGTAGTTAGTGGCGGCTGTTGGTCGGTAGTGGCCGGTGGAGGGGCAGAAAAGCCGCACCATCCAGGTACGCACGCTCCAGCGAACCACGACCAAGCTTCTGCGCCATTTCGAGGCTGGTCTTTTGCTCCCCCTGCGCTAACTATCCGTGCCGCACCAGGGATTGAAGCCCGCCATTGCCCCGTGCACCTCTGCCACCTGCCACTCTGCTTGGCCTCCATGTCTTGGCCCTCGTGCCTCCACCTGTGCCTCTCTTTTCTATTTTCTCTCCACACTGTTGAGACGCGTGTTCGGCCTGCACTACCTGCCCACTGTCATGTATCTGTATTCGGCTGCCACGGCTATCTCCACAAAAGCTACGACGGGAGGGCGCCACGACTACAGCAGAAGCAAAAACGCTCCCTCTGCAGCGCATACAGAATCCGTATGCTAGCCTTAGTCCGCAGTGAATGGCTTATTCCTCGCATTTCAACGACTCATGTTTAAGCGCTTCCGAATGCAACATCTGCAGGGCTGAAAACGAGTCAACCTTATTGGGGGAAATGGCATGGATATAGAGCCGGAGCCTGCGGAAAGGATTCGTGACCTGATGGAGAGCGCCGAGAGGGCGGGCATCGTCACCAGCAGGCCATTATGCGTGTAAAACCGAGTTTAGTGAGGCTCAAGTAAATGTCGCAGCATTAACTGGGTTTATCGTCGCGGCCCCACGAACATTTTTGTGTAAGCCACCTGAGCCCTCATCAGCTGCCTAGAGTTAGCGGCGTGAGCCCAATACAATATCTACTGAAATAGCAGCATTCGAGCTCTAGCTGGAAAGCCTTACATAGCCCAGCCAGCACAGACCCTGTCGCGAGGTTCTACCGCTCTCCGATCGTGTCGGTTTAAATAACCAGGACTTGCTGCTTGCTGCTTACTAGAAAGTATGCAAATCCGAGCCTGCCAGAACAACCTTCGCTTGGTAAGTCATTTTGAAATATTCGAACATCATTACGGTTTGCGTGGGCATATAGTTTGATCGAGCGTTTTTGAACAAAATCTGATTGAACCATCCAACTTCTATTTTTTGGCGCCTTCGTCTGACTTGCTCTTCTCTTTATGCTTTTTAATTCCGAGAAAAAGACATCTGGGCAGCCTAGTCTCAATGATTCCCGAAAATGCTTTCGGATCTGTATGTTTCGCTGATCATCAGGCCTGACGATAACAGTTTGTGTAGCCGACAGCGGCATTCATTCGTTCACAATGCACAGCTTCTCGCTCGTGCCCGCTATAGTTAGTGGGGGTACTGGTGTGAGCGCAACATACTTCTCAGGTAAGTGCGAGGTCATCATAATATGGCCATGGTCTCACAGGGGTGCATGCAGCGAATTCTACATCCTGCGAGAGCTCATTGTCAACTTTAGCAACAAGTGCACCACAGAGTGCAATACAAAGTACATCATCATGGGACACTCCATCTTCATCCGAGACACCTTGCACTACATCTCAAAGCTCGACTCAAAGTACCTCGGCATGGACACCCCTGTCCTCTAGCACTCCCACCCATTCAATGTGCAAAACCCTATCAGCTACCATTGACCATTGGTACACGGTTCAGGTTCCCATAACCATTGAGCACACAAAATACGTCACTGTGACAGATTTCAAAACTATTACCGATTGGGCCACAAAGATTAGCACGGACTGGTATACCACCATTAGCACAGATTTAGAGACAACCGATTACGAGACCGCTACCGATTGGTATACTACAGTCAGCACGGATATTGAAACAACCACCGACTTTGAAACCGTGACGAGCTGGTTCACTACTGTAAGCACGGAGGTGGACACGACCACGGACTTCTTGACGGCTACAACTACCGACTTTTTAACAGCCACAACCGTCCAAATTATTTATAGCACTGAGGTATGCTCTTGGTAAGCGTGTGCTCAAGATGCTTTTAATAGCCTAACATAATTGGCAGATTGATGACGTAACTACTCCTGTAACAGTATATTCAACCGAGGTATTTAAATTCCAAACCGCTTGATTCTACAACCCTTTTCTAATGTGTGCTCTAGGTCTTTACTTCAACGGTACCCACGACAATCAATATAACTGAGGTACTCAATGCGTCCCTAGTGGTTTCCAACTCGTACTGATTTTGGACGCACTGACATTCCCCAGACTTTCCTCAGTGTTGAAACAGACTTCGTCATTAGGACTACGGAACCCACCGTCCCAACAACGGTCATCAGCGATGAAACTATCTTCAGCACACAGACGGTGCTAAGTCTTGTTACTCTAACAACCACAATAGAGCAGAATGTTACTTTCACAACCACTGCCTCGGGCCAAACTTTCACGATTACCACGCCTTCCCCCGTTCCTACTATGATCGTTTCGACAGTCCCTGGCCCAATCCAGACGAGCGTCGTGGTTTCCACTGTTCCAGGTCCCACCCAGATCAGTCTAGTCACCCTTACTGTCGCTCAGACCCAGCCAGCTCAAACTGTATCCACGACATTGACTATAACTCAGTCCGGCCAAATCCAAACAATCACAGCCACATCGGTTATTCCAGCTAGCACAGTCCTGTCAACAATAATTTCAACTACGACGATAGTTTCAATACAACCTGGTCCAACGGTGGTCGAGACTTCCCTTGAGGAAGGCCCTACTGTTACAAAAACAGCCTTTCCGAGCTCATCTACCCCCGCCCCTACATGCTCCAATGCCTGCCAAGTCGATGTCACAGCTACTCTCGTCTCTTTTCCAGGCCAAGTTTCGACAAGTACAGTTACTTATTTCACGAGAAGCGTCGATGTCTTTATCACCGGTTTACCTGACGGTACGAACAAGACAAGCTACGTCACAGCAACTCTCCCGAACCCGCTGATTTCTTCCGCAACGTCAGCAATTACTTGGACTTTTGATAGTGTGGTTCTGTAAGTATAAAAAGTATCAACTGCAACTAAAAACTAATATTCCTAGAACTTACCCTACTACATATGTGGCATATATAGACTTCAGTCACATATTTGCTGTACCCGTTAGCACAGGGTGTCTTACGGCGACTGAGAAGCTAGTTCTTCCTTCTCCCACCGACTTCGCACCGTTAATATTCCCATCTGCCAGTGTCTCAGAATCGGGAAAGCCCCCATCCACACTCATATCATATTTGAATTCGCTGCCGACAGTCCTCGTGCAGCTTTCTAGCACACCAATCGGCTCCTCGTGCGATCCTATTGTAGGAGGAACCACGACCGCCCAGGTTGCATCAGCAGCGGTCGGCGTTGTTTCAGTGACAAGTGTTCCGGCAATTGACGCTGTTACCGCGACACATTACTCCCTGGCGCAAGAAGATACTGGCAACCCCGCTCCACCATTAGGGACATCGACACCAGCGCCTCCACCTCCATCATCCACAGCAGCTCTTCCACAGAGTTTTACACCGCCAAGTAGTTCTCCTGCACCAGCGCCAAGCAGCACGCTCGGTATGTCTCTACCAGCAAGCGCTCCATTCAATAGCCCTAGTGCGTCTCAACCAAATTCGGCAATTCAACCTTCTCTACCATCAAGCAGTCTTGTGCTGGCGGGCTCGTCGTTGGCAGCCTCTCCTTCACTAGGAACAAGCCTAATAGTTATCTCAACTCCAGGGAGCTCCTCCGAACCAAACCAGCCCTCATTAAATCCACTTCAATCAACATCAAACGCGGGCTCCGGCATCTCCACTTTAACAACTACCAAAACCTCTGTACCTCCACCTGTTCCAGCATCATCTACCGTTTCGCGGTTCACGGGGGCCGCTGCCCACCCTAGAGCGGATATGCGACATTTAGGATTGGAGGGATGGTTGGTAGGCGCAGCTGGTCTGGGTTTAGGCTGGCTATGATTTCTTTTGCCGGTCCTGCGTTGCAACGTAAGACTTGATTCTAAAACACGGATAATGATAATGTATGCAATGTAGGGATTAGAAGGATGGCTATCACGATAGCTTAGTCAAGATAAATCGCTATTAGGAGCTAATTTGCAAAACTAATTTTCAAAGATACTTGCTCTCTAACAAAGAGGCCGCTACTCCATTTCATTCTTCACAACTTGAATCAAGTGCACTGAGTGTGTACTGCAGCTGACGAGCTGCATCTTTATCTTGCTGAACCTTCCTTTGTAGGACCTCGGCTTCCTTCAAAATCCCTTCTGTCGACCGTGGCGGTTACTGTCGGCTACAGTCGGCCTGGTATCAATCACTGCTATATCAAGGATAGATTAGGAGTACCGGTGACCTGCCCACCTCGTGTATAACTTGCTATTAAGCTTCTTATAGGGACGTTTTATGCGGATATTCTTAGAAGAGAGTAGGACTTATTTACCAACGGCAGTAGAGGGGGTAGTAGAGGCAGCGGCCGAGCGACCGCAATAAGTACTACACAAGTGCAGCATATATAAATTAATAAAACACATAGCCTATATATGCTTAAGACGTTAGGCAAGCAAATAGCAGATAGCTACACTAAATATATTTATTCGTGGTTAAATAATTTAAGTATTTACCCTTAGTAGTATGGTTAGGTAGGCTACTTAGGGGTATAGGCCACTTAGGGGTGTGGGCTACTTGGGGGTAGATTACGTTAGGGGTATTAGTAAGATTAAAGGGCATTACTAGGTACTTAAAGTAACCGTAGCGTGTCTTAAATGCGGTTTTCTATTTATCTCCCTTTTAATATAAATCCTATAATACACATTATAAAGATCTAGCTTTATAAATTGTTAAAGTTAGTATTTAATAAGGTGTAGCAGAGGTATAAGGAAATTAAATGTATATATTAAGATGCATAGGTAAGATTTATTATAATTAATACTACTATTCTACAGGTGGATTTTAGTAGATTTTATACTTACTTAGCTTGTATAACTAGTATATATAACTACCCTATAACCTGTTAATTATAGACAACGACTAACACACCCCTTTATATTTAACTAACTTAATACTCTAAATAGACTTAATTAACTTTAATAACCTTTAACCTTAGCTACTCTATAAACTTCGCATAACTTACAGCCAAAAGAGATTTAGTTAGACCATTAGCCGCTATCTCTAAGCTTATTATATACCATAGATTAATTATTCCCTTTATAACATGCTCTTAAATAAAGTAGTGTTTAATATTAATATACTTTATCCGTTAATAAAACTTGGGGTTCTTAGCTAAGCTTAAGGAGTCTTAGTTATTACTGTATAGACATACTAACTTAATATCTGTACCTAAGTATATTATCTAGCCTATAATCTGCTTTAGCTAAAGTGCTTTAGACACGGCTTTAGCTAGAGTATAATACTCTGCCTTAGTAGTAAACTATATCACTATCTACTGTCTCTTTAATAAGTATAATATAACTCTACCGGCGAAGAAGTATATATTCTCTAAGACGGACTTCCGCATTAACTTATTACCTATAAAATCTATATTATAATATCCGTAAATGACTGTCTTTAGATTACCTATATACCCTTAATATTTAATTTCTAGAAGCTTTATACCTTATAGGTATTAAAGTATCCAATTTATAGCTTTTATATTACTGTAGAGAGGGGTTTAATAGGAATTATAATAGTATAGAGACTCCATATACGATATCCGGTCTAGTTTGGATTGCTAAATATATTAAGGAGCTAATCTTTAATCCATAAAGCTTAGTATCTTTAACAATTACCTATCTGTTAAAGGGTTCTATAAATTTAGTAACTCTAGCTACTATTAGCGTATTAACTAAATAACAATTCTTTATGCTATATTGTTTAAGGATCTTGCTAATATATGCATTCTAGTATAGGGTGATTATCCCTTCCTTTCTATTTTAAGTTATTCTTATCCTTATAAAGTATTTTATAGGGCCTAAGTCCTCTATTTTAAATTTTCTTATTAAACTCTTCTTTAGAGCCTTAATCTTAGCTTTATCTTCACTAATAAATAATATATTATTAATATATATAACAATTAGGATTCCTATTAACCTATTAATATATATATATTAGTTGCTAGTACATGCTTTAAACCCTAATTACTAAAGCGTAGAGGCTAATTCCTTCTGCCATAGTTAAGGTGCCTCTTTTAGACTATATAGCACTTTTAGGAGCTTATATACCTATTTAGGTATATCCTTTAAGATCTCCTTATTAATTTCCCAGTTAGGTAGTACTTCTATATAGATATCCATATTAGCGGTTAAGTTTAGGAAGGCTCTAACTATATCTATCTGCTTAATCTTTAAGTTAAATAGAGCTGCGAGGGCGACTGCTAGCTTCTATAAAATATTCTTATATACTCCCGCAAATATTTAGTTAAAGTCCTTTCTATACTACTGTCTAAACCTTTTAACAACCTATCTTGCCTTTTACTTTAGGGTATTACTATCTCTATCCCTTTTAGTCTTTAAAATAAGCTTTCCTGGCAGTACCTTAATACCCTTTAGTAGCTTTAATTGATTTAAAAGCTTCTAGGCTCCCTTATAAATTAGGCCTTAATACTTCTTCTTAATTACCTTCTTTTATTCTAGCCAATTAGGTCTTACCTTTACCTCCTTAATTATCTTAGGATTATTATAGATTAATAATACTAGGCTAGCTATATATGCAGTATAGAATACTATATTTAATTTAGAATTAAAGCTTAATTTTAGCTTTAATTGTTAAGCTCTAGGTTTAAGATATAAACCTTATTCTTTAAACCTTTAGGCTAACCCCTTAACTTAGATGCTGTTTTAGTTTTAACTCTCTCTTAAGTAGTCTCTGGCATTAATTTAGTGTTATATTCTAGTTTGGGTTTAATATTAAAATTAACATTTAGTTGCTCCAAATCCTTATTAATTTAAAGCTTTGGCGTAATAGCCTTTTTAAGTACTAATTAGGGCTAATGCTTAATATTTCTAGGCATATTAGGAACTCGTTAATAACTTAGGTTACTATCTTATTAATTCTAATTCTTAATACTCTTACCCCTATTTCTAGTAGGTATTAAAATATTAGTATTATCTTCTAATAGGGGCTTTATAATTAAGCCTCCTTTATTAAATCTAATATTTAAGAATTATATAATCCTATTTTCGGCAAGTCCTTTTCTTAAAGGTATATATACCTTAAAGATATAGCTTCCTTTATAGCTAATAAGAATTCCTACCTTAGCCTATACGGCAATCTTCTGGCTAATAATTTAGCGCTCCTTTAGTATTTAGATATATTTTTTGTAGCTAAGTACCCATAAATAAGCTACGGATGGTCTATTGTCTTAATTTAGGTAAAACTCGTCCGTAAAAGCTTTATATAGGGTCTTACCCTTTAATAGAGAGGCAGCTATTTAATTAGTAATTAGTACCATTAACTTAAATATTAGTGACTAAAGGAACTATAGAATGTCCATATTAATTATTGCGGTTTATATACGCTCGTAGAAAATACTAATTATTTATTTAGAAGTACTGTCTTGCTTTAGGTTATATAGTATAGTAAGCTCTACTACCTACTCTAGATTATCTATAAGCTTAGCTAGCTTCTTTAGGCTATATTCTTTACCCCCATTTATACGCCATTTCTTAATAACTTTTCCAAATTAAGTCTTTACTATTTTTTAATATTTAACTAGAGTATTATATATGCCATTCTTTAACTTATAGAAGTAAGGCTACCGAACTAAAGTTGCCTTTTTAGTAAATACTATAGCATATTCCTTCTTTCCAATGCCTTAAGGGGTAATTATTACTTATATAATAATAGGTATTAAATTAACCTTATTAACTAAGACGTCGTTTATGGGTTTAACCTGCCTATACGCTATACACTATGTTTATATAAATCTATTATACGTTTTCTTAATAGCAACTAGATAATAATCTAGGATACTTATAATCTAACGGTTATCACTAGCAACTTCTATAGTGCCCCTTATACTATTGGCCCCTAGACCTTTTAGAGTGGCTTATTTAATAGTTACAATATAGTTTTTAGATAGGATTAGCTCGCGGAAATAGATCTATTAATTAGCTTTTATTCTAGATAATTTATCTGGAGTACTTTAAACCCTAGACGCCTTTAGATAGTTACCCTTAATGCGTTTCTAGTAGACATTAAGACTAGTAAAATAGTTTATTTACTATAGTTAAAAGACTTCTTTTTTACGCTAGTTGGAAACATAATAGAGAACCTGTTATTACTAGTAGCGAGTATCTATATAGACCCTTTAGATATAGAGATACCAGTTATAAACATAATAGAGGGCCTATTATTACTAGTAGTAAGTACTAATAGAGACCCTCTAGTGCCGGTATAGATTACTTATACTTAGGGGAAAGGTAATTAAAACTCTAAAACTATTAAGTATACTATAGCAGAACTATATACACTTTTCGTATAAATATACCTATAAAACGCATATCAGCTGTACCTATTTCTTTACTAGCTCCTAAAAGCATACTACTATATAATAGTCGCTTTAACCTCTATAGGCTCTAACCTACTAAATATATATAAAGAAGAGATTAATATCTTCTTTAATAAGCTAGCAAGTATACTACCTTAAAACTCTGAGTATGACTATATAATTAACTTAGAAGAAGGTAAGATACTACTATAAATGCCTATCTATAACCTCTTATAGAAAGAGTTGTAACAGTGCAGTGTAGGAGAATTAAGTGAGCAACTTGATTGTAAAATGTAGCTCTAGAGCCTCTCTATATACACGAGGAAGGTATGGAAATAAATAAAAGGGGAAACTAATACGTAACTAAAACAGCGTAATACGTAAGTGATACGTAGCCAATACGCAGACAATACGTAGGCAATACGCAGGCAAAACAGTGGTGGTTTAGCAGGGTACCGTAGTCGGTTACACACCCCCCCAGATTTAACGGTGTAGTTAAAGCTATAGAAAAAATAAAGGTCAAAACTATACCAAAATAGGAAATTTAGATACAATTTAGGAGTAGGGTGATGTTCAAGAATCTTTATCAGATGATGCAGTAGCAATTTAATGTCAAATATCCACCAAATTCAATTGCTTTATCCACGCCTCGTACCTTTAACGGGGTAGAATTTTGGTAAGGCCGTCAGTAGGCATCTTGTCTATAGGGACCCATTGTACGTCAATCTTTTTGTCTTGGACCTCTTGTCTAAGCCAGTGCTGATAGACGTCGATATGTCGAAGCTTGGTGTCAAGCTTTGGTGTATCCTGTCTTAGGAGTTGTACGGTCTGCATATTGTCGTATAGTAGGGTAAAATCGCGTTCCAAATTGAGACCGATTGCCTTAAAGAAACGTTGCCACCAAATAATCTTAATAGCAGCCATAGATAGGGAGAGAAGCTCCGCTTTGGTAGTTAAGTAAGTCACTAATCTCTATAGGGTCGCCTTCCAGTTAATTAGTCCTCTAAATAGCATAAACAGGTATCCTTAAGAGCTCCGTCTAGTGTCTTTATGGTCCGCAAATGCTGCGTTAAATGCTCTATAAAAGGTAACGTCTTCTCCCTTAGGGTTTCTAAAGTAGACGTGTGCTCTAAATACTTCGCTAGAGTATTCAATAGCTGTAGATTTTGTTCCAAGGCAATAGGCGATGGCTTGGTTTAATGCATTAAGGTGCTTTTAATTTGGATTAGTAAGGAATTTGGCCAGCTTGGAATGCGTCTTAGCAATATCAGGCCTTCTAAATACGGCGAGATACGCAAGAGAACCAACCCATTACTAATAGGCTAGTGTTCTTTAAGGGTTCATTTGCTAGTCGGACGGAGTCAGCTCTTTAGTAGGAAGTAGTGACTTAGGAAATCTTCCTGGTTAAATATTAAATTAATTGGCTATCTTTTCAATATAGGAATCTTGGCAGAGCCAGAGCTTTCTACTTAGTTAATCTCGTTCAATTCGGATTCCTAGGAACCACTATAGGTCTCCTAGTACACGGATCTCGTATCAGTGCAGCAATTTGGCTTCAAATTCCTGTAGTCTTAAAAGGTCCTTTTTAGCAAATAGAACGGCGATATTGTCTACATAGAAGAAGACAATAAGTCGTCTATTAGTGTAAAGGCAGTTGGTACCTAAGACAGGCTTTAACCCGAATTTGGCCAGTGTACTAGTGAGCTCTTTATACCAAAGTAGTGGTGAGACCTTTAATCCGTATAGCGCCATAAGTAGCTTTAGGATATGTCCATTTTAATCAAAGCCTTCTGGGCAGTAACAGTAGACTGGCTTGTCTAGTCTTGCATTCATAAATACGTTCACAGCGTCATACTGTTAAATCTCCAAATCGAATGCGGCTGCTATAGCCATAAGGGCACGAAATATTTGAGCAGCTAGGGTTGCTATATAGATCTCTTCCTCAGTAATCTGCAGGTCTCCGCGGACGCACAGTCAAGCTTTTAGCTTTTGTAGGTAGCCGTCGCTGTCGAACTTATATTTAAAGACCTATTTTAGCGGAAGGATCTGGTCGTTGGTTGCTTCTTCCTTTAGGATAGTCTTAAATGTCCCTTGGCGTTTTAGGTCGTTGTATTCTTTTTCCATTGCCTTTTAAAAGCTGGTAGTTAAAGGGTGCTTTCTTAGCTCTTTTAGATTCTTTGGTTCTGGTGGAAGATTATCTTAATATAGGGAGGATCTAGTTTAGTTAATGTCCTTTACTAGTCCTATAGTAAAGCCAGCGTAGTAACTAAATAGGGTAGGTATATTGGCTAGTACTGCTGCATACGCTTGGCGTCGAATTTGTTTAGAACCTTCTGGTAGGATAAGGTTGGTAGAAGGATCGGCCGAGACCTTATTAGCTCGTGGAGCTATATTCAACGGTTCTAGTAAACTGCTTAACTGGGTAGAACCTGTTTTAATTATATCCAAGATATCGTCTTAAAGTCCTCCCAGTGTGGTGCTTGTTTCTGGCAGATCCGGAGATACCGTTCTGCTAGGTGTCGGTAGCTATTTAATGTCTTTTGTAGGAAGCTCTACTAAGTCGTTTAATATAGTCGTTTGATCTGCATTTAATATAGGTCTATATAAGATAAATTCGTCCTTAGATTTATCTTTAAGAGGTTCTAGTAGACTAATTGTCTAGATAGTGTCTTCCAATGCTTCCTTTAGTAGGTAGTTAATATTCTAACCCTTAGGGTTATAGAACGAGGTCTTATTAAATATAACATCTCTAGTTCAAATAACTTTGTAAAGGCTTAAAATCTAGATTCGGTAGATATTAGTTAAATTATAGCCGACTAGGTGTCTAATTAATACATAAGGAGCTAGCTTGTCTCCCTTTCTAACTTGTTTATTCAGCGTATAGGTCTTGCAACCGTATTCGTGCATATAGGTAAGTATTGGCGGCTTGCCATAGGCGACTTCATACGGAGTTTTCCACCCTAGTTGCTTATTCGGCGTTCGATTAAGGGCATAGCTAGCAGCAAGGAAAGCTTCTGGTTCTAGAGATAGGGGTAAAGATACTTCCAGCTGCATAGATCTTAATTATTCTATAAGGGTTCGTCCAGATCGTTCTGCTCCGCCATTCTGTTCTTTAGTATACGGTGCTCAGCACTTAAAGGTAATGCCTTTGTCTGCACACCACGTCTCTAGGGAGTCTTCCATTTGTCTAAATACTTGTTCATTATCACTCCAGAAGAAGACGACGTCTTAATGGAATTGTGTTTTAATTAAACGGTAAGTCTTACAAATAGTAGGTAGGATGGTAGCTTTGTCCCTATTTTTAGAGGTGAACATAAAGTTAAATTTGGAATATATGCAATAGAAATGCATAATATATCTATTGCCGTTATATCCTAGTACTCCAAGGTAGATAATATCAAATGCTAGCCGTTTAAATGGTTGAGTGGCTGGAAATTCGTGTTCTTGTCTTTAAGAGATCTGCTATGTGTGCTTTGCTAATAAGCAAGTTTCACATTTAATTTTGAGCGGTGCTCATTCGTCGGTCAGCTCTGCGCCAATAACGTGCTTAGGAAGCTGCGCAATAGCATTAGGTCCTATATAGCCGAGAATTTTATGCCATCTTGTAGCTGTGGCTCCGATTGGTTTACGGGCCATACGGCTAGGCTAGTACCTCTTAGAGGTTAAGAATGTTGATTAAGTCAAATCTAGGGTATTTGTAGGCGTAGGCTCTCTATGCATTAGTGCCTAGTAGCCCCCTAGTCGTCTCACATAGCATACTATTTCGCCAGTTACTAGACGGTAGAGCAAATTTCGCCCCAAGTTAAAATGGATATCGTTGTCAGTAGCTCTTAATAGCGCTACAATATTTGTAAACATAGTAGGCACTAGCGCTATATAGGATAGCCTCATCTTTGACTTCCCATTAGGTGTATTAACAGTAATGGTTACTGTTCCGTAGGCTTATATTTTTTTGAAATTTCCGCCAGTAATCAGGTAGTCGTCTTCTGCTGCTAGGTAGGAGAAGGTGAAGTCTTCTTCATTATTACAGATATGGGTATCTGCACTAGGGTTAAGTATCCAGGTATTCTAGAGTTTAAAAGGAATTTAACCAGTACTAAATACGGCAGTATGGCTAGTCGGTATAGTAGAAGCTGGGGTTTTAGAATTAAAATTAATTATAAATTCTATATTCTTCTAATTATTCTCCTTTGCTTCCTGTTCTCTTTTTTGGATTTGGCTAACGATGCGTTTAATTTAAGGCGTAGATAAGATAGTTTCATCTACCTTCTTCTAGACGTCTGCCCTTGGTCTCCATCCTTAAGGGCGCTTGTGCTTAGCAATGTAATAGCAATCGCTAAACTAATATATAATGCCACATATACATTCCTTGTACCATCTCGAATTTAAATTAGAATTGCTGTTAGAATCGGAATTACCATTAGAGTCTGAATTAGAATTGGAATTTGCGTTCCCTTAAAAAGTTGCAAATGCAGAGTTATTAGCAGTTAAGGTAGACGATGCTTATTACATGCGGTAGTGCTCCTTAAATTCCTCAATAAGGTCGATAATAGATAGGGTATCTTTGTCCTTCTGTTCTTTTTAAATAAGATCTACTTCTAGTGCTCCTACAAAGCTAGAAGAGATGGGTTTGATTACTTATACGAAATTGTAGTGTGGTCTAAATCCTTGCACGTCTAGAAGCTTTAATTGTTCTGCGAGCTTGTAGACATTCCTCTAGTTATTTAACCATTTTTTAATACTCTGCTTTTTGTTGTAGGCTTTAAGAGCTATGTACTAACTAAGGACGTCATGCTTTTAACCTAACATAGTAGGGGCTAGTGCTTTCTTAAGTGCCTGTAGCCGTTCGTGTACCGTGTCAAGGTCGTTAATAAGAGGGAGGTAGGATACCAATATCGTGCGAACGACGTAATTGCTAATATCGCTTATGGCCTACTCTTGCTTCTGGTGTATGCGGAGGTCGTCCTTATATTCCGCGTATAGTTAATTGTAGGCAATAAGTTGGTTTGGATCTAGCTTGGCTATCAATGTAGCTACAGGAAGTACGTCTGCGGGCGTAGGTCGTTTTAGAGGTTCTAGCTTTAGGAGCTCATCTTTCTTCTTTAATGGGTCGATGTATTGCCATACCTTGTTGGTTTTGGCAGTATCTTAAACAACAAAGAACCATGGAAGCCAATCAGATGGCTTGTTAAGAATAAGGTTGATTTTAGATAAAGATTTATTTATATTAGTTGTTGTTTTTAGAATTTTAATAGTTTAGGCAGGGTCCAGGTTAGCGTCTTGGCGAAACCTTATTTTAATAATTTTATTCGTCAGTTCGTTCTGGAAAGTTCTGGTACGTTCATTCGTTTAATAGGTGAAGAAGCTCAAGACACTGCAAAGGTAGTAGAAGTAGTGACTTCTTAAATAAGATAATAGATTGATTGGTTAGCAGGTAGTGCGAGCTGGGGTCATAACTGTAACAGTGTAGTATAGGAGAATTGAGTAAGCAACTTGATTGTAAAATGTAGCTCTAGAGCCTCTCTATATACACAAGGAAGGTATGGAAATAAATAAAAGGGGAAACTAATACGTAACTAAAACAGCGTGATACGTAAGTGATACGTAGCCGATACGCAGACAATACGTAGGCAATACGCAGGCAAAACAGTGGTGGTTTGGCAGGGTACCGTAGTCGGTTACAAGAGTTATAGATCTTACAGGAGTACTTAGAGAGTGCTCTTAAGAAGGGCTAGATTAGGCCTAGTAAGTCGCCTACTAAAGCGCCTATTCTCTTTATACTAAAGGCAAAAGGTATAATACGGCTATATGTTAACTATAGACGCCTAAATAAGATCGTAATTAAGAACTAGTACCCCCTACCACTAATTAGTAAACTTTTTAATAGGCTTAGCTATATAAATATATTTATATTAGTCGTTGTCTATAACTAATAGGTTATGGGATAGTTACGTATACTAGTTACATAAGCTAAGTGAGTATAAAATTCACCAAAATCTACCTATAGAATAGTAGTATTAATTACAACAATCTTATCTATGCATCTTAATATACGTATTTAATTCCCTTATACCTCCGCTATACCTTATTAAATACCAGCTTTAATAGGTTATAAGCCCGGCTACGCCTATAGAGAGTTTTTAATACAGCGTTTTCAAATAACGCGTAGAGAGAGCTGTCTTTATAGCAGTTGTTAAACGATTAAAGGACGCGCATTATCCGCGGAATTAATTACTACCTTACTAACCTATTTGGCTTGCTAAGTCTAATTAGAAAACGAGAGCTAAGAAGCAAGTAGAAGATAGTAACTGGTCGAGCTCGCATTTACTAGACAACAATTAACACGACGCGTCTAGTAGCATATACTAGCTACTAATGGCTTAAAAAGTAGATAGTAATCAGAATTAATTAGAACGATCTTAATTATAATACCGCGACACGAATACGATAAGTCCTTAATTAACTAAATATATAATTACCGCACTTAAGATAAGCGAAAGTAGTAGTAGTAAGAATCTACTACCTAATGGCATAAAGCTAAAAGGAGAGGAGAACTATATTGTATAAAAGGAAGCAATAAAGGATGTTATTATTGTGAACGGATTAAGACGATATATTTATAAAAAGGGAAAAGCACCTAAGTATATAGATAAGTTTAATAAGAAAGCTAATAAAATAAAGCTGACAGTATAGCTGATATAGAAAGCTAGAGACTTAAGCATAAAGATTATTATTAAGCTTAATGTTAAGAGCACCCCTATATAGATGCTAGCAGGATATAAGTTAGCGTATAAGATGTGAGTAACTTTATAGATTTAGTATAAGGGAATCGGGGCAGTCCTTAACTATAATGCTATTAAGTTATATATAAAGATTAAGTACGACAACTACCCCAATTTTAAGCAGTTTATTATCGCATTTAAGAAAGCTATTAAAAAGCTAGCAAATCTTAATATTTCCCCACCTGAATTATGGCATCTAATTCTCTTTATTATAGCCCTATCCAATATATAGTCTATTTAGGCAGAATAACAGTAATTAAATTCTTAAAAAGAATTAACCAGACTATTACTCTCTGTATTAATTAAAGATATTATAGATAAGGCATAAAATATGGGTAAGAAGGCTAAGGAAGGTATACTATATTGGGGGAAGCCTAATAAGAAGGTAAATAAAAGGTAAAGGAGGATAAGGAGAAGAGTAAGGGAAAGTGCTATAAGAACTATAAGAAACTAAACGCCCGTTACAAACTTAAAAACTGCTTTATTATAAATAAGAAGTTATATTATAAATAGGAAGAAAAGATAGGCAAGAAGTTTATTCTATATTAGGAATCTAGTAAGAAGAAGTTAGGTAGCAAGAGTAGAAAGAAAGAACTTAGCAGTAACTCCTTAGATGATGACAATGCTCGCAGTAATTTAGATAATAGCGATGCTTGTACGTTTATAAAGAAAGAATTAGGGTACCTCTACGCATACCTAAATAGGAAGAATTAATTACTAATTAAGTAGGAAGGAATACTGTTTAATATTAGAGCTAAAACCTATATTGCTAAATTAGTTAACGACTTTAATACTAGTATCTCTGCTATTAATTAATATAGTAAGTAGAGAAGCTATACTGCTTAGCTTTAGTAAGAGAATAATTATCTATGTTATAAATATAGGAGAAACGCATACATTAAATCTCAGTAAGGTATAGTATCTACTAAACTATAGTATTAATATCTTTAGAGCTAGAAAGCTCCTAGGTAGGGGTAATATTTAAATTAAAAATAGAAACCTTGTGGTTAATAAAGAAGGCCCTAGTATATTCTAATTTAATAAAGATATAATAATTATTAAAGCACCTTATGTATATATATTCTCCATAGTTATATAAAAAAAGCTATTAGAGATATTAATTTAACTCTAGTATTGTTACTTTAGCTATTTAGCCTTAAGAATATATAAAAGACCTCTAGATTAGTTAAAGGCATAACTCTTAAGAAGGAAAGGCTATAAGGTATATATACAAACACACTAAATCGCGAGATCTAAAAGTGTTTAATAAAGTATATATTAATGTAGTAATATAGGCGGACTTTACCCTAGGGCGTATCTATTACAACATATACTATAATACGTTTCTTCTCTCCTTCTATATTAGGCCCTAATTATAGTTAAAAGAGATACGCTATTAGGGCTTTAGGTTTTCTGAAAATTGGCCTAACTTATGTTTACTAGCTTACTTTTAGTATTCTTTATAGTAGCTACCTTTAGGTCTCTTTTAACTCGTATATATAGCACTAATATTTAATGGTCCTCTAAGCTATCTAGCTTTTAAGTAGTCTCCCTAGGGGTTTACTTAAAAAAGCATTGCCTTTTTTAGGTTCTGTTTCCTAAACTTAACTCTATAAAGCCTATATTACGACCGCGCTTTAAGCGTAAGGATTTGCCGCTACTAACTATACAATCTTCCGCAAGCTTTATAGAGTTAAGTAATTACTCTATATAACGGATTTTAGTAAAAAGGTTCTTAGCGGTTCTTACCTATTTAATAAAGTTTTAGTAAAAGAGCTCTGCTTATAGGTAGGTTAGAAGATATAAGAACTAAAAGTCTACCTATTATTTAGAATTAATAAAATGGGTATATAAGAAGCGGTTCTCTAAACTATATATATAGGCTAGGAAGACGTTAAACCTTTAGTTCTTCTTTATAATAGCCATATAGTATATAGCAGCATTATTAAAGCATCTTACTATAGGGTTTCTAATCTAGTTTTAAACTATAGTCTTAAACTTATCCTATAGTAAAGGACCTTTATCTTTAGTGCCTAGCTAGTAATAAACTAGTTAAGTAATTATCTTCTCTTTTATAAGACCTTTAATAGTCCATTACGTGCGTTACTTATAGTTATAGTTAGCGTTATTAACCTTAAATTGGGTTTTAACTACAGTAATCTACCAGTTAAAATGCTGTTAATTAATACCGCTAATATTAGGTAGTAACTTCTTAACTAGGGCGTTAAGATTTATTCAGCGTATGCGTTTACCATATAACTTATACTTTTTACTAGAGAGATAATAGGAGGGCCTTATTAAATTAATAATACTTTATAAGTTAGCTATTTTCTTAGCCAGCTTATCTAGCTCCTTTATATTAGTAGTATTTAGTAGGACACTAGTAATTTTATTAAGCTCCTATTAAGTCTAGGTATATAAGTTAAATTAGTCTCTAGTATTTATAGATGGCTAATTGTTTTAAGGTTTAGAAGGCGGCTTAAATTCTATTAATATATTTCTAGAGGTTTCGTCTATACTAGATCCTAAGGCATTTAGCGGTTATCTTATTAGCGTATTACTATTAGGTACAGACATCGATTTTCTTTTTAGAGATATTATAGAAAAATTAAACCAGCTATCCTCCTAAGGGGATTGGTAAGGATTTAAATATAAGGTAAGAATGTAGATAGAAAGCTTAATAATAGAATAATAGGGCATATTACAGGTGCCTAGACATTAGTTTCCCGACAATTGCAAAATTACACCAAAACTCACCCTTTTTATCTTTAATTTTCTCCACCACTATATTATAATAATTTATAAAATTTAATATATATATAAATAAATACTACCTTTTAAATAATTTAAAGTTATTATTAAAAAAATTTAATAAATTAAATAGTTATTTAAGCAAGAAGTTCAACAATTTTGATTTTCTACGTCCTCGCTAAGAAATTCTTAGTAAAACCTAAAAAAATTAAAGTTATCCAACTTCCAGCTTAAATAAATTTTTAATTTATTAAGATTTTTTTAAAATAATTTTTTATTATTTAAAAAGTAGCATTTATTTATATATAAATTAAATTCTATAATTTATTATAATGTGGTGGTGGAGAAAATTAAAGATAAAAAGGGTAAGTTTTGGTGTAATTTTGCAATTGTCGGGAAACTAATGTCCAGGCACTGTATATAGATAGACAAATCATTAAGGGAAAAGAAGAAGTCTGTATGCAAGGTAAGAAAGGGTTTTCCCTAGGTATATATAGCGTACATGCCTTATAGGTAAGTCACCTCTAGGTTGCCCTAGGGTCGCCCATACCTTGCAACTATATAACTATCTACTTAGGTTTTACCTAACAGTAGTGCTTATTATACAACTTCTTCTTCTTCCTCTTCTTTTTTGTTCTATTTCTTATCCTCTTTATTATATAAGTTTATAAGCCTCTTATTCTTTTTTAAACTAAATAAAAAGGCCTAAATAATAAGATTAATAACGTGCCCTTAATAGCGAATTCTTTAATATATTACGATCTAGTTAATATTATACTTAAGGCTAAGCTATCGGCCAATTATACAATGGAGAATATTATTTAATTTAGTAATATCGCTAATAAGAGCTCCATTCTTTATTTTAATACTATACTTAATAAAAACCGGATAAAACGCCTTTTATTAATTTATATTACTTTAACTAGATACCGTATAAAGGGCAATTAAGGGGTTCTGTTATTTATTCTAGATATTAATAAAGCTAGCACAGATTCCAAGAAAAAGGGTATAACTTAGAGAGGTCTAGACGTCCACGGTAAGGTAAATATTTATTTTTGTTACGGAGTAGGCACGAGCCGGGATACAATGCACTAAACGAGGTAGTAATTGAGAAGGCTACGTACACGTAACTATGCGTGGTTGATACAAAGACATTGGATGAAGAAGAAGAGTCTTCGTGTGCCAGGTACAAGGTATAAATAGGGGTTGTAGGGGAACGTGCGTAGGTGTCTCGGGACGAACGTGAGCACGGGTCAAGAACGTCAAAGACGCGCAGAGACGTGAGAACGAGTGAGTCCCGTGACAATTTTTATAGATTAAAGTACTTTTTGTATAATATCTTAGCTCTTAGCAAAGTATTTAAGAATCTAGGCTGTAATTATTAAGTAGTATATAGGGATAATTAAGGATACTTCTTAATTTAATACTTTTACAAAAGTATAAAACTTTAGCCATACTATATATAAGAAGGGAAGTTAGATCTAAAAGTGCTTACTTTATAGTATTTTAATATACTATACGCTTTAGAACCTTATCCTTAAGACCTTAAACTTCTCCTTTTACTAAAAGCTTTTAATATAGTTCTAAAAGAGATCTCTCCCCCTAATCTTTTACTATTATACTATAACGGGACTAGCCTAGTGTCACGGAGCGAGTACAAGCGACGATAATATATAGCAAAGTAGATATTATTAAGCTACGTACATAAACTGTGTGATGAAGTCAAGACGTTGCGTGAGGAGAGAAGGTAAGGAAACGGGAAGAAAGGGTATATATCGT